>JGI24711J26586_10000523_pt1 | contig 29760 bp, 27 predicted proteins | sample BioPla3DNA1_FD_26586 | JGI IMG/M metagenome (IMG submission 26586)
ACTGGGGCTAACGCNCNAGTATTTGAAAAAAATATCAAATTTCTCTAGATATTGACCAGTTCAAGAATCCTTATTCTAAAATTTTATTTGGACAGCAATGATCACTGGAAAGATATCAGCAAGATTTACAGGTAATAACAGAACAAAAAATAAAAGAAAGAATAATATCAAATTGTGTTAAATCTGTTTCTAATATTTTCAATCAGACAACTGAAAATATGGAAAATTTTGCAAAAGATTTTAAGATAGATACAGATAGCTGAGTTAATTTTAATTCAGAAAACCAAGAAGTATATATAAAATGAAACATAAACTGAAAACATGTTTGATTATATTATAATATAAGTACTTGAATTGTTGAAATGGATGATTTTATGTGATATGATAGTAATGAAAATTGATGAACTTATATTATGTGAAAAGAAAATGGTAAGAGAGAAAAATTGAAGTTTAATTTGCCAACATATAACCAGCTTTTAAATGAAACAAAAAATGTAGATTTCTCACAAATAATAGATTATTCTAGAAACATACTAGATTATAAAGAAAATTTATGATCTAAGTTAGATGAAAAAATCTCAAGTCAGTTCAAAAACAAATCAATATTACAATATTATGTAGAAAAATTTAATGAAAAAAATATAGCTGAACAAACCGTATTAGAAGATGTTTTTTCTAGTTGGGGGAATTATGATAAATCAATAGTCGATTTTGATAAAAAAACACTTATATCCAAAGATCTAAATCAGAATTGATATAGTTTAATGGAAATTATTTTTAATACATTAGAATGAAACACAAGAACTATGGAAAATAAAATGGATGCAGACAATTTGAGAAGATTTAGAAATTGTATAAATAAATTTAATATGATTATAAATACAAATCAAGTTAGAAATTGAGAATCAGAAGAACCATTGTTATCATTGTTTGATGAAAAGAACATGAAGGATAGTGCTAAAAACTTTAAAGGTTGATGAGATCTAAATTATTTAGATTTTTTTAATCTTATAAGCAAGTGAGAATGAGAAAACAAAGTGATAGATTTAAACTTATTTGAAAGTATATTAAATATAGTAGATAAAAAAGAAGAGATAAAATGAAATCCAGAGCTATCTAAATATCATATTTTCAAAGACAAATATGATAAGTTTGCATCAGATTTTATAGATGTTCATTTATCAAAAAAAGTAAAATCTTTATAACATATTCCAACAATCTACCGCACAAAAATACTTGTGCGCTTTTTGTCAAAAATTGATTTAACAAAGGGTTCTGTATTCTTATCATGGAAGTAATAAAATATTTGATATTAAATTTAATATTAAATTTGTATGTAAATTTAATATCATTAAATAAATTTATTTTTTAAAATTTATTTAGATGTGAAAGGGTAAGTATATTTCTATTACAGAACTTAGACAAAATGCCACTCAGTGCATACAAGATTTACAAAAAACAAAAGAAAAAATTATTTTTATAAACAACAAACCGCAAGCAGTTTTGATTGATTTTGATCAATATGAAAAAATTAAAACTTTATTATATACCCACATAGGGACTTTACACAAAGATGAAATTACTCCAGAAATACTTGATCAAGCACATAAAATTAAAAATTTAGATGATAATGAATTTATAAATATACATTAAAAATTAGAAAGTTTATTAAGAGCTTATAAACATTAATAGGTGTGGTGGTGATTAGTAATAATATATTGTAGGCGCGCCCCGTAGTCCTACGGGGTCGCGCCTGCAAAAGATGAGATAAAATACTTAATTATTTATGTGGTTAGAGTTATAAATCAAATAGGGGAGTTTACATTTGCTCTTTGGTAGAATATAATAATTTCTCTACGAAGGTAATAGGATTATATTATTGTATCATTTTTGTGAATAAATAGTGTTTGTTTCTTTATTTTTTTCATTTGAAAACAAAAACCTATTCATTATACTCGGATGTGTTGAGTAGCAAGTTTGTAAAGTAATAAATACTTTCCAGACTTTATAGGTTTTTATCTTTTAATCAATTCCTATGTTTCAAGTAAAATACTCTAGTGGACTTAGATGAGAAGTGACCATTTGAGCTAGCAAAAATGCATCGTTACCAATAATTGCAGCAAATTACTTACTGGATAATAAGGTAAAACTAACAAACAAACCATGAATTGTAGATGTTCAAGTATTAGAAGAAATCTTTGAAGAAGCAAAATCTAAATCAACAGATTTTTTTGATTTAACCATGGAAAAAGCTACCAAAATTAGAACATCAATTTTACTTATCCCGTACGGATTATGTAGACACAAAACAGTAAAATTTATTGGAAGTGGCGGATGTAATATTTGAAAAAGACCTTTGGACACATTTGATGATTGACTGGTACAAGCTGGTATCAAAATTACCAATGATGATTTCAAAACTTATGAGATTTTTACAAAACCAAAGAAAAACATTGTGATGCAAGAATTTTCTGTAACTGCTATAGAAGCCTTGCTGACTTATTTAGCTTTTGCAGACAATTTCGATTATGATATCAATATTTACCAAGTAGCGATTGAGCCACATGTTAGAAATCTTATCAAATTTTTGAACAATGCTGGGGCAAATATCACATTAAATGTAGATCATAGTATTGTGGTTAAACCATCCAAAATCCAAATCAAAAACCATGAATTCACTATTATCCCAGATTATATCGCAGCATGAACATATTTCGCTATTTGAGCATGAGCAGATGATAGTGAAATTACTATCAAAAATGTGGATGTGGATGATTTATCTTCTATGTATAGCATAGCAAACAGAATTTGAATAGATTTTAAAATAATAGATAAACATACTATTAGAGTAAATTCATTTAATAAAAAAAACTATAAAGCTATTAAATTGGAAACTAGGATTTATCCAGGATTCCCTACTGACCTACAATCAATATTTGGTACATTGCTTACGCAGGCCAATTGAGTGTCCAAGATATTTGAAACTCTTTTTGAATGAAGATTTGGTTATTTAAGCGAACTAGAAAATTTATGAGCAAAAGTAGAAATATTAAACCCTCATCAAGCAATAGTTATTTGACCAATTAAACTAAAATGATGATATGTGACTTCCACAGACCTTAGATGATGATGAGCTATGGTACTAGCTTGAATTATGGCTAAATGAACAACAAATATCATGAACGAAAACATTATTCTGAGATGATACGATAATATTGTAGAAAATCTCCAAAATATTTGAGTAGATATTGTACATATTTAGGAAATAAGCTCGCCCCAGCTCCACCACGTAGTAACTACGTAGTTTAGCGGGGTTAACTTTGTTCACGATAAAATGATAAATGCTCACGGTGTTCGCGATAAAATGTTAAAATGATAAAATGATAAATTGATAAAAGAAAAAATTCCTCCCTAGGGGGAGGCTGTTCTCCCCGCAGTACTGCGGGGTAGGTGGGGGTTTTTCTTTCCAGTAATTCCTGACAACCCCAACCCCCAACTATGATAGAACAACTTCCCCCGAGGGAAGGATTCCTTGTTTTCGTGTGCTCACTTCGTTCGCTTAGTCGAAATGACATGCTGTTCATAAATCCCTCTACCCCGCACCCTTGGTCCTACGGGGTCGCGCCTGCAAAGGTGGAGAGAATCTTAAATCCTACTACACTAGAGCAACTCCCTTTGAAAAAGGGAGACAGTGTTTTTGTTTCTACTACTTATGTCTTGCCCGCTTAGCGGGGTGAATGATGAAATGATGAAACGATGTAGGGGCGGTTATCAACCGCCCGTTGTTATAGCAAAAGAACATTTTCATTATAATAACGGGAGTAATTAATTTCTATGTTCTAATTTTATAGATTTTTGAATTTTAATGCCAAAACAATATCCAACTCCAATCAAAGAGTGAACCATTGATGATGTAAGATTATGATCTCATATTGTTTTTGAGGAAGTAGATGAAAAATGAATTTTGCATCAATGTACTTGATTGGAATATATAGTAAAAATCAAACCAAATATTGTTGTTGTAGATAATCACGACCGTGTTTTAGAATTTCGAGAAAAATGATTACCCGTGATACATATTGACCAACATACAGATATGAAACCAGTTTGACCAGAATGAGTAAATGTTGGAAATTTTCTTCGTCATGCATTGGATACTTGATTAATTCCTACTGTTAAGCAAGTGAATACTGAGTATACTTTAACGACATTAGATTTATGAGTTTTTGATTTTGAAAATTGAGTTATTCTTGATGTAGATCTAGATTTTCGACATCCAGATATGAGTATAGAAAATTATCAAAAAACTATAAATATTACAAAAAAATTAATAAAAAAGAGTAGAGTAGTGACGATAGCTACTTCTCCCTATTTTCTAGACCAAAATTTAGCTCTAAAATTCTTAAAAGATATACTAATTAGTTAAAAGTTACAAGTTGCAAGTTACAAGCCTGCCCCGCCATGTAGCCCCGTAGTTCTAAGGGGAACTTACAGGAACGGGGAGTAGGTTTTCCAACTTCATTATATGTCTATTTCTTTTACTGTTTTTGCATGGGTTAGTATAAAGTGTTTTCTAGCCATAACATCTTCTCACATCAAAATTCTAAATAATCTATCCGCTTCTTCTGCATCTTCTACAGTAATTTGATTTAATCTTCTATTGTTTGGATCCATTGTAGTACTCCAAAGTTGTTCTGAATTCATTTCTCAAAGACCTTTATATCTCTGGATTTCTGTTTTATCAGATTCAAATCAATGATCCTCCGGAGTTTCTTCTTCCTTATAAATGTATTTTTCTTCTTTTCATTGTTTAAATTTATAAATAGGAGGACAAGCCGCATACAAGTGACCATTTTCTATCAACGGCCTCATAAATCTAAAGAAAAATGTTAACAATAAAGTCCTAATATGGGCTCAATCTACATCGGCATCAGTCATTATTATTACTTTTTCATATCTTAAATTTTCTTCATCAAAACTTTCTTTTATTCAGGCTCAAATTGCTGTAATCAGATTTTTAACCTCAGCATTGGCCATTGTTTTTTGTATGCTAGCTTGTTCTGTATTTAATATTTTACCTCTCAGTGGCAGAATAGCTTGGAAATAGCTATCACGACCTTGTTTTGCACTTCCTCATGCTGAATCTCACTCCACTATATATAATTCAGTTCATTCTTTTCATTTTTTGGCACAATCTGCTAATTTCCCAGGCAAAACACCTCATACTAATATATTCTTTCTTAATACTGTTTCTTTTGCAAACTTAGCCGCTAATCTAGCTCTAGCGGCCAAATTTATTTTATCAAAAATTTTGTCAAACTCCTCTTCATTTGTTCTAAATGTATTTATCAAATACTCATACATGATTTTTTCTACTTCTACTCTTACATAAGCATTTCCAAGTCTTCATTTAGTTTGACCTTCAAATTGAGGTTCTGGAATTTTCACATTTACGATAGCATAAAGCCCATCAGTTACATCACTGTATTGAAACTCTCCTATTTTTTTATCAATCTTATCTTTTTCTTTTCATACTTCATTGATTGCCTGCAAAAGAGCAGATCTAAATCACAAAACATGGCTACCTCCATCTTTCGTAGGAATATTATTAACAAAAGACAAAGTGTGATCATTAGAGGTATTTACAAATTGAAACGCTATTTCTGCAAGACAATCTATTCATTCTTGATTTATATAATGAGCTGAGGAAAATCTTGTTTGTTCTCATACTAAATTATTTAACCAAGTTTTTATACCTCATTCAAAATAAAATCTTTGTCTAATATTTTCTTTTTCATTGATTATTGTGAAAGTTACTCCAGGAGTAAGGTAAGCAGATTGTTTCATCCTTGCAACTTCTGTACTTCCACTAAACTCTATCGTATCAAATATTTTTTTATCAGGAAGAAATTTTACAATAGTTCAAGTTTTGTCGGTTTCTCAAATAACTTCCATTTCTCATACTGGTATTCATCTTTCAAACCTTATTTTATGGATTTTCCCATCTTTGTGTACTTCTACTTCCAATCGCTCCGATAATGCATTTACAACAGAAGCTCCAACTCCATGCAAACCTCCAGATATTTTATAAACTGATTTATCAAATTTTCAACCAGCATGTAACATCGTAAAAACCGTTTCTAGGGCAGATTTACCAGTTTTTGGATGTTTATCTACAGGGATTCATCTACCATTATCGTAAACGGTAACAGAATTGTCTGCATGTAATATAGTAGTTATATGTGTACAAAATCATGCCAAAGCTTCATCTACAGCATTATCCACAATTTCTTGTATCATATGATGCAATCATACTACATCAGTAGAACCGATATACATACCAGGTCTTTGTCTAACAGGTTCTAATCACTCCAAAACTTTAATATTTGAAGCGTCATATTGTTTATTGTCTACCATCAACACATAAATTAAAATCTAAAAAATATTTTTTAATCATATATAAAGTTGTAAATTGATATGTTTTGTGATTATTATCCTTATTTGGTCTAAATATCATCATCGTCATCAAAGTCAGACAAATATTCTTGATAAGAATAATCCATTTCTTCCTCCTCATCTTCTTCTATTTTTTTGACCCTTTTTCATTTCTTCCTTTTTCACATTTTTTCCATTTCTTCTATTTTGGCAATATCATCTTCAATTCCCAGTATTTTCAGCAATCATTCATGGTCTTTTAGTTTTTGGATAACTTTTTGTTCTATTTGTCTTACTCTTTCTCTAGTCACATCAAATTCCTCTCATACTTGTTCTAGGGTATATCTTGGTCAATCTATTCCATATCTCATTTTAATAATTTTTGACTCTCTATCATCCAGCATAGAAAGAATCGTATCTAAATTATGTCTTAATGCATTTTTTTCTGCAAATTGATCAGGTCTGAGTGTGTTGCCATCTTCTATAATATCAGCCAAAGTGTCCCTTCATTCATCTCCTATCTCTCTATCCAATGATACATTTCAGAATATAACTTCCTCTAACTTTTTAATTTTTTTCATAGGAAAATCCAGTTCTTTTCAAATTTCTTTACTGGTTGGTTCCCTACCAAATTTTTGAAATAACAATTGATATGTTTTATTGTAGCTGTTTATTTCATCTATTAGATGAACAGGTATTCTTACATTTTTTGTCATATCAGCAATAGCTTTTGTAATACTTTGTTTTATCCACCAAGTAGCATAAGTGCTAAATTTAAATTCTTTATCAGGATCAAATTTTTCAATAGCCTTTATCAATCAAATATTCCCCTCCTGTATTAGATCAGAAAAACTCAATCTACTACCAAAATATTTTTTAGCAATACTAATAACTAATCTTAAATTGGATTCTATCAATACTTTTTTTGCTTCTTCATCTCATTTTTTAATTTTTCTAGCTATGTCTCTTTCTTCTTCTCAAGTTAGTAGGGGGATTTTGGATATATCGTTGAAATATAGTTTTATAAAATCTTTAAATTGTTTGTCGTTAGTTCTATGTGTAGTTTCATACAATTCTATCTTTCCTAACTTACTTTTTTCTACCAAGGCTTGTGCCTCCTTTTCCAAGATTTCTTCGATAGTCAAAACTTTTATACTTAATTTTTCTGCTAATTCATAAAATTTCTCCAATAATTTAGAACTCATATCCATGTCATCAATCTCGGAAATAATATCCTCTTCATTTACAGTTCAAGAGGTAAATCATTTATTTAACAGTAATTGTAATGGTTTTGTTAATTCTGTAATATCATCTTCAAGTTTTTCTCGCAATTGTTGTTTAATTTTTGACATACAGTAGCCGATTATTAATAATAAAACAAAATATTTGACAAATACATTTTTTTATATATAATATAAACTGTGTGATGGAGCTCTAGCAACAGTTGTTAAGTTTACAAAAGCATTCTAATAGAAATATTAGAATGTTTTTTAATTAATCTACAAGACTTTATACAAATTTTTACCCATATATCAACACAAAAATACTTGAAAAAATATAAAAATTAGCTATTGTAAAGTTGCAAGTTTACATTCCCTACCACCGGGTGCTTTTCGCGAAGCTAGCCAATTGCACCCGGGTGGTAAGGGATAAACTTTACACACTTTACACACATATTCCCATCATGTTACACATAATCAATTGAGAAATAAAAAAATATTGAAAACAAACTTTTATTCAAAATTCAACTTTTTGAATAGAAGTTTCATATTTTTGAACCAAAAAAAAATGAGATTTTTTTCTATATCCCTATCTAGATGACAATAAAAAAACTATAAACTACTTCGCTTTTGACACAGTAGAGCAAAAAAGCACATTTGAGGACTTGTTCAAAATTAGTGGCATTTGACCTAAAACAGCTTTCCAAATAGTACAGTTTCCAAGAGAAAAATTAAATACTGCAATTCAAACATTAGATTCTAAATTATTGCAATCTATACCGGGTATTTGACCAAAATCAGCCAAAAAAATATTGTTAGAATTAAAATGAAATTTTGATTTTGAGGATCTTGCAAAAATGGATGTTGATCAAAAATTATACAAAAGTATCGTATCATCTCTAAGATGATTTGGTTATGATACTAGTTCTATCAAAGAAACATTACAAAAATATGATTGAAAAATTACAAAAAATAATATGGCAGAAGTTATAAAACGAGTTATTTCTAAAATGTAAAATTATTGATTTTTAGTTAAATTATACTATATTATTACATAATATTTATTATATAAACAATAAACTAATGAAAAAAAAGTTAAATATAGCTATTTGGCAAGAGTGAGATATGTTTGTAACGAGAGTATTGGAAAATAACATAAGTTCATTTTGATACACTAAAGAAGAAGCACTAAAAAACACATACGAGGCAATAGAATTATATTATGAATTTGAAAAAATAGATAATGATTACTTGATTAAAAACTTATCTTTACAAGAGTATAGTTTTGCATAATGCCCAAAGTATATAAAGCCACACAAATATATAAAATGCTTATATCTTTGTGATTTGAAAAAATTTCACAAAAATGATCTCATATGAAATTAAAAAACAAAAAATGAGTGATTGTAATATTACCAATTCACAATAAGGATATACCATATTGAACATTTTTATCAATACTATCACAATGAAATATTTCTATTGATCACGCAAAAGATATATTGGGGAAATAATAATTTAGATAAATTAGTATAAATTGATGAAAATTAGAAATTTTTGTATTATAGCACATATAGACCATTGAAAATCTACTTTGGCGGACAGAATGCTGGAAATTACTAGTACAATCAGAAAATCAAATAAAAATCAAGTATTGGATCGCATGGATTTAGAACAAGAAAGATGAATTACAATCAAACTAACTCCAGTNAGAATGNAGCGAAAATGATATGAATTAAATATGATTGATACTCCAGGTCATGTAGATTTTCAGTATGAAGTGTCTCGTTCTCTGGNTGCAGTAGAATGAGCAATTTTGTTAGTAGATTCAAGTCAATGAATTCAGGCACAGACACTTTCTACTCTTTATCAAGCGATAGATCAAAATCTAGAAATCATTCCAGTTCTAAATAAAATAGATTTACCAGCAGCAAATCCTGAAAGAGTAGCACAAGAAATAGAAAATGTTATCTGAATTCCCAAAGAAGAAATATTTCTTGTTTCATGAAAAACAGGGGAGTGAGTGGAGGCTGTTTTAGATGCTATTATTTCCAAAATCCCAGAGCCAAAATAAAATCTTTCACGATAATTTTAAAATAACAAATAAATCTGATTTTTTAGTTTCAGATACATACGAATACTATTAGAATTCGAATACTATCAAAATTCCACAAAAAAGTTTAATTTTCTATTGCAAAAATAAATATTATGACTATATAGTATTTATATTTAAATACCATAGAGGCATAAATGAAATATATAGATAAAATATTAGAATCAGGAAATACGGTTTTCAAGGCAAATGAAATTGCTTTATTATTGGATATTGAAAACAAAAATACATTAAAATCTATTCTACAAAGATTCAAAAAAGCGGGTATTATCATTTATCATTGATTAGGTTTGCGAAGCTTAAAAAAATACAATCCTTATGAACTAGCATCCAAAATAAAAAGCAAATCATATATTTCTTTAGAAACAGTTTTACAAAAAGAATGAGTAATATTTCAAGATTATGAAAATACTGTTACTCTCATATCAGATAAATCATTTGAACAAAAAATTGACACCAAAATATATTCTTTTTATAAAATCAAAGATACAATTTTATTGAATACAATAGGCATCAAAGACATGGGTAAATATATGATGGCTACCAAAGAAAGAGCAATATGTGACAGAATTTATCTTACTCCATCGTATTATTTTGATAATCTTTCTAACCTCAATATAAAATTATTAGAAAAATTAAGTACAATATACAATAATAGCACAAATTTACGTATTAAAAAATTAATAAATGAACTTAAATAAAAAAATAACATCAAACAATGAAGAACATAAAAAAATAATGTTTTTGATAATAAAAGACTTATTTTCTTCAGACATAAAATCTCAAATAGCTTTCAAATGAGGTACTTTATGTATGTTTCTTTATCAACTAGACAGATTCTCCGTGGATTTAGATTTTGATATTATCAAACCAAATGTTTCTCTAGAAAAAATCAAAAAAACTACCAAAGACATCTTAAATCAATACTGAAACATCATCGAAGAAACAAAAACCAAACTTTTACTGAAATATGACCAAAAACAAATACCCTTAAAAGTAGAATTTAATACAAGAATCTATAAAAATAATACTTACGAAGTTAAAAATTTTTTTGGGAATAGTATCATTGCTATGACTCCTGATTGTATTTTTGCTAACAAATTAGTTGCTCTCACAGAGAGAAAAGAACAACAAAATAAGATTGCCTCTAGAGATCTTTACGATATACGATTTTTTTTCAATAATAGATGGAATATAAATGAAGCGATCATTAAAGAAAGAACAGGTGAAAGTCTAAAAACCTATTTACACAGTCTCTTATCGTTTATTCCAGATAATTTCAATGAAGAAAATATTTTAAGATGAATTGGAGAACTCATCACAGAAAAACAAAAATACTTCATAAAAAACAAATTGATACAAGAAACTTTAAACCATATCGAATTCAAAATATCAAATTTGTCATAATTTTGACAAGCCTTATATCTTTTGAATACATATAGAATTCCGAATCAATATTTTATATGATTAAATATTCAATCAAAATGCAAACACTTGAAGCAATAAAAACTCGTAGATCTGTTAGGAGTTATTCTGATACTCAAAAACTTACACCAGAACAGATAGCTGAAGTAGTTGAGTATTGATTATATGCTCCATCAGCCCACAATCAACAGGCACGAAAGTTTTTTATCGTCACAAAACAGAAAGATTTAGATTTTTTAGGTGAGTTAATGCAATGGTGAAAGATGATTCCCAAATCATCATGAGTTGTTTTAGCTTGTTTTGATGATAGTAAGCTAAAAAGTCCAGATTTTATTCAACAAGATATGTGAGCTAGTATTCAAAATATTTTATTAGCAATACATGATAAGTGATATTGAGCCGTTTGGGTATGAACATATCCTCGTGAAAATTTAGTTGATGAAATAAAAAAATATTTTGATTTCCCAACAAATATAATTCCTTTTGCAATATTGGCTATATGAGTACCAAACGAAGAATTTATGCCCAAAAATCTAAAAGTTGATTGAAAAATAGAAATTTTATAGATTATTTTCTGCTCTAATTCATTTTTATTTGGTTCGTAAAGAGTCTTATATAGCTCCCTATGATTTATTTAATTTTTCAAAATAGAAGTCCACGGATGATTTCTTCTTTTTAAAAGGATTTCTTTATTTTAATAAATTAATATGTTTCACAAAAATATTGAATATTCAGAGGATTTCAGTAATAATCTTATATTGATGAATTTATTTTTAATAAGAAAAATCGTTCTATGTTAGAAAATATTTCAAAAGCTTTGATTTTTGATTGTGTTTATGATCCATATAAATGAGTTGTAGCCTATGTAAAAATTATCCAATGAAGTTTCAAAACATGAGATAATTTATATTTAATTCACTCTGAAATCTCATTACAAGCTACTGAAGTTGGATATTTTTCACCAGAATATACAAAAGATTCTCAACTTACAAAATGACAAATATGATATATAGTTACATGACTAAAATCAGTTCGTGATGCTCAAATATGAGATACAATAATAAATGATTACCAGAAAGTTAAAAAATTTGCAGAAGATTTTGAGAAGCAAAAAAACGCAACAATACCACAAATATCTTCTACAATCCCTCAATCTTCTGAAATCCTTAAATCCTCTGATGTTAATGCATTAACTTATGATATTATTTGAACTTGTATGAAAATACACAGAGAATTATGATGATGAATGAGAGAAAATGTTTATAAAAATGCCATCATAAAATCTTTACAAAAAAAATGACATACAGTAAAGGATGAAGTACCGATAAAAATCTCATTTGAATGAGAAAATGTTTGAAAATGATTCATTGATTTAGTAATTGATGACAAAGTGGTAGTAGAGTTAAAATCAATATGATTTATTGATAAAAATTGCTTTAAACAAATTAGAACTTATCTTAATAATGTAAATATAAATGATTGATTAGTTATAGATTTTTGATGAAAATCTTTATTATACAGAAGATTTCAAAAAAATTATGAAAAACCAGCTTCCCAATCTTCTTTAATCTCTAAATCTTCTGAAAATTTTCACAATCTTCTGCAATCCTTATCTATACCTGGGTTTAAAAAATCTAAACCATTTGTTTATGCTGGAGTTTATCCTATTGAAACACCAGATTACGATAAGTTAAAAGATAGTTTAGAAAAGTTATCATTGAATGATAGTTCTATTGAATATTCTATGGAAGATTCCAAAGCATTATGATTATGATTTAGGTGTGGTTTTCTATGAATGTTGCATATGGACATTATCAAAGAAAGATTATCTAGAGAGTTTGATTTAGAAACTATTTTCACCACTCCTACAGTAGTTTATCTAGTAAAATCAAAAACTCCAGCTTTGGATAAAATAAAATCTTGAGCAAATGTGACAGAATTAGCTAAAACATGATATTATAGACCGATATTGTTAATTAATTGAATATCNCAAGAAGAGGTCGATCAAACAAAAGATTTTTCTATTTGAGAAATTATAGAAAAGTATTGAANTATTTTAAAATTACGAATGATTGTAAAAGCCTGATCAGATATANAAGAACAATGAATAATAGATGAAATTTATGAGCCAATTTGAGAAGTAGAAATAGTTTGACCGCAAGAATATACAGGAGAGATTATGAGTTTGTGTCAATCTTATAGGTGAGAAATGCAAAACATGGAGCATATAGATCAAACTAGAGTTGTACGAAAATATTTACTCCCAATGTGAGAAATTATTGTAGACTTTTATGATAGGTTAAAATCAGCTACAAAGTGATATGCAACGATGAATTACGAGTTCAAAAGATATCAAAAATCAGATTTAGTAAAATTAGATATTTACTTAAATTGAGAAAAAATAGAAGCATTATCTATGATTATACACAAAGATAATTCAGCATATCAATGAAGAGATATAGTAAAAAAATTAAAAGAGTTAATTCCAAGACATATGTTTGTAATCCCAATCCAAGCTGGGATTTGAAACAAAATGATAGCTAGAGAAAATATTTCAGCTCTTAAAAAAGATGTAATAGCAAAATGTTATGGTTGAGATATCTCTCGTAAAAGAAAGTTACTTCAAAAACAGAAAGAATGAAAAAAGAAAATGAAAGCTATGTGAAGCGTGAATGTTCCATCAGATGTATTTATCAAAATGGTAACAAAATAGTTTTGTCATAAAGTAATTATTGAAAGCTACAGATTTTTTTCTCAAATAGTAATCGTTCAAGACTGATCAATATCGATTAATACATACTTATTTTTTGCTATAAATATTATTGGTTTATCTTTGTACCATTGAATATTATTATCAAAATTTTTGCTTAATTTTTTTTGTTCAATTAAAATTACATCAGTACCACAATCTATCAAGTCCTCTAATAAATTTATTTTTTCTTTTCAATGAACACTCACAATATTAATATATCAGCTAGACTTGTAATTTTCTAAATTTTTACAATCTTCATTCTCTCTATTTCTAAAATCATATCAATGGAAAGCAATCTTTATTCCACGAATATTTTTTTCTAAAATAATATTGTTTGCATTTCACTTGTTTCCAAAGTAACCGTAATTATCATTCAATTCAATATTTTTCAACAAATCCAAATTTATTATATTAAATCATAGTTCTGATAAGGTTTTTAATTTACTTGATAAGCCAGAATAAGAATTTTCTAATGTAAATCCGAGAAAATCAATTCAAAATCACTTTCTATGTACATTATATTTTGGATTGTTTTTTATGTTTCATAATTGATAAAAGTCCCTCATATGATTCACCAGTTCTTCATTATTTAATGATAATAGATCACTTAAAGAACTTCAAAAAAATCATATTGTTATTCAATTGTTATTTTCTTTTTCATCTCCATATAAATACCATTGTCTGGAAGTATTATCATATCATAGGTCTTTATTGTTTATTACACTACTGGAATCTCTAAATACAAAATTTGGAAATTGGTTTTTTTCAGAAGCCCAAAGATTAGTTAGATACAAGCAAGTAGGGCAGTCAACTTCTATGTTTTTGTAATCATCTTTATCCAAACTATTTTGCATTATATACTTGCTTTTTATATCATGTAAGTTTGCCCAATCTTCACTCACATAATGAGAAAAATCTACAGAAGCTAGCACCAATAAGTTTCATTTTTTTTCTAACTTTTTGAATTCTTCCAAAACATTATTCATTCTTCCAAAATCTCTTCATTTTATTTTGGCTAAATACAAATTAGANTNTGGNAAATATTTTTTGATATACGGGAAATGTTCTCATAAACCATGTTCTTTTATNTGTTTTTTATATTTTCGTCCATTTCATTCATAAACTCATTTTACATTNAAGCATGTGTTTTTATAACACATATCTTTGTCAATATTGTTGAGTTTTAGATTATTATTTTTTAATGTGTAAAAATGATCAGGACTTATTATTAATATGTTAATTTTTTTCCCAGAAAGCTGATAAGTATCTTGAATATTCTTATACTGTCTGTGTACCACTTGTTCTTGAATAGTAAAATGTGGAACTACAGCAAAATTGATATGATATTTTTTTTTGTTCCATAAAAACAATACAAAAATCAACAAATACACTAGGCATAGTACAATAAATCTAATAATCTTTTTTTTTGTCATATTATTTATGTTCAAGAAGTTTTTCCATAGGAATAGTATATATGGCTTTGTGGTTTAATGTATCATATCATTTTTGTCGATCATCATCTGTATATCTTCATTGTTCCCTAGCTATAGGCTCGTCGCTATCATAAAACTCATAAGTACTATATACTGGTCATACAACAGCTCTAGCTCAGTTAGCATCTTTTACATTTACAATCATCAAATATGGTCTTCATGTAGCAATGTATAAAGGTCCATTATTTTCTGAAGTAAATATATCTGCTATCAAAGCGGATATAAAATCATTATCTCAGTCTATAACCTTTTTAGGATATAATATGTTTATAATATCATCATAATATAATCTTAATTTTTCAAAATCTTCATCACTTATTAGCTCATTTTGACTTTGTTTGATAGCGATATCTCTTATAAATAATAAGAATTTTGCATACTCTAAATATGCTTCATCATTAGAGAAAAAATCTTTAGTATCATTTGTTAATTTTAATATAGAATCTATCAAGTCTATGTTTGGTTCTACATATCATTTTGGTANTGGTAAATCTGGAGGAGTTATCATTATAGAACACTCATCTTCTCATCCTCATCATAATTCAGCATAAGCTTGTTTTACATACAATATAGTATCATGTTTCAATTCAGAATAATTTCATTGGAAAGTATTTAATTTTTTATATTGGTACAATGGGTCTTGCATGAAATAAGGTAGATTTGGATCAGTAAGTGCGAATAACCAAGATAAGGAATTCAACCATTGATGGTAAGTAGAAATATTGAAATCAAATTCATTTAGTTCGTTTGTGATTTCGCTTTTAGCTTGATTATATCAATCAATTTGTTCTTGTTGTACATTATATTTTGTTTTAGCTCTTTCCATCCATAAATCTACAACATCTCTGATAATACCAGTATTTATCAATGCATCAGGTACTATAAAAGTTGTTTGTAAGTTTGGCTTATATGCAAATTCTACTTCTGCACTACCAGCAGTCATCTTATCAAAAATAAAACTATCTATAGTGAACTTTTCACCAAAGAACACAAATCATGCTGTTTCATCTTTAGCTTGAGATTCANTAACTTCTCATCTTGTTTCTGTTTTNTAATGAGTTGATATTATTTTTTGTGGTTTTAATTTTTGTAATTCTTCTTGATGAGTTTCATTTATTCAAGCTANTATATCTTTGTCAGTATTCCATGAATTCTTTTTTATGTATGATTGTATGTCGTTAACATTTACATCATCATCCTGTCATATTAATTTTCCTATAAAATCATATAATTTATTGAAGTTTGATAATTCATCATCTTTTATGTTGTTTATCATTATAAGTGATATTTTTGCTTGTTCAATATCTCTAAAATATAATTTTTCTCTCATAAATCGTTTCATACCTATAAAGTATATTTTCAAAAGACTGCTATCTGTATAATGTCATCTAGGAGTAAATTGAGTATAATCTTGTTCTATAAATATCTTTTTATCTACATTAAGTCCTAAAGCGCTAAGCATTGGATCTTCAGCTCTATTTGATGTAGCTTTTAATACTTCATTTAGAGCAGATTTTACTGCTGATTGATATTCTGCTGGGATTTTGTCTTGTATTGTATCCAATCTAGCTAAAATTATATTATGTAAATCTTCTGTTTCTATATCTTTTCACATATTTCATCAGTAAAAATCTTGATTATTCATTTTTTCTTCAATTGCTGTTTCAATTATATTTTGTGGAACTAATATAGAATATGGTATAGCCCAATATGCAACAGAGAAAGCATAATAAGGAGTTAGTTCTTTATTTTTATTTGTTTGATATAAATCTACAAATTTAGAGAACATTTTTTCTGATAAGTTTTGCATAGTATTTCTAGCAACACTTTCTTCATAGTATCTCAAAGAATTAGAAAATATTTTATGATAAAAATGTAATAACATATCACTTGTAATTAATACTGTGTGATAAGGATATCTTTGGTAAGGAAGTTTGTTTCATCATATCATTTGATAATACAATCATCGTTCTTCTTGCTCCAATACTCAAACTTCAGAAGACCATAAATTTCGTCTGTCTCACGGATTAAACACAATCCATCAATGTTTGTCTAGGAATTTCAATTGATTGTCATCTAGCTGAAATCCCAATCCATATCAATTATATTTTCATGATAATTCTATATTACCTTTTTTTATCTGATCTATAGATACTTGTTTTTCAAAAGTTCAGTTCATATCAAATAATGTAATTTCTTCACATTCAGAAAAATCCCATCATTCTACTTCCAACACTTCTTTTCAAACTTTTTTGTTCCATGTTTCATGGAATCAGTCCCAAAAATAGTTGAGATTTTTTATTTCTTTAGTTGAAGGTTTTTCCATTTTCCAACTAAACTTGTATTTTTGTAGCTTGTCAGATAAGGAAGAAAATCCAGAATTTGTAATTTGTGTATCTACTTCCGTGTTTATCTGGTTGTTGTCCCCATTTTGACTACATCCAAAAATAAAAATACCTGCAAGTAAAAGAGAAATTAAAGTAATTTTTTTCATTTCCAAAAACATTAAAATATAAAAATAAATTCAAATTTATTTATTACCACCCAATAATTATACTTTTCATCACATTAATCAATAGTAATTGATGATAAATTTACAAAATTTACAGATAATATTTTTATTTATCTTGAATAGATCCTTAAATTCAATATTGTATTTGCAAGCGTTACAAGTTAAAAGTTACAAGTTGATAGTAGTCCCCCTTATATTGTATTTGCAGTAGTAACAAATTAAGAAGTTCTCCTTACCACCCGGGTGCTGTTCGCAGAGCTTCCAACAACACCCGGGTGGTAAGGACAAACTTGATAAACTTTACAAACCTTACCACTTCCCAATGATACTTTGAATAGATCCTTGAATTAAAAAGCTTTGATACGCTCTTATCCAACCTGATTTGAAAATTATAGATGCAGGTATTTTGGAATTAGAGCAACAAAAATTTGATAGAATTCAACAGTATCAAAGGATTTTGGAAATCACTAATTTTTTTGAAGATTTATTCAAAAAACATAAAATTCAAAAAGTTGTAATGGAAAAATACTTTATTACTTCGTTCAACTTAAAAAATGCTGAATTTATTTATGGTATGAGATGATCAATTCTTAGTTTGGTTTTAAAAAATAACATCAAAATAGAGGAGTATACTCCAATTGAATTGAAAAAAAGAGTTACTGGAAATGCAAAAGCAGACAAACAGTTAGTACAAAAATTTATTACAAAATATTTCAAATTAAAGGATATCCCAGAATTTCATGATACAGCAGATGCATTGGGATTAGCTTTTATTGGTACAAAAACAAATTAAACTATTCCTGAAAGTATTTCATATCCATCTTCTGTAATTAAGACCATATATTCCCAATGAGATCCTATATCTCATTTTTTACAATATAAATTCCAATTATTATTTCATTTTAAAACTACCTCGCTACTTTCTATCGCAGTAATGGGCTCAAAACAAACTACCATTCATGGTTGAAATTTTATGTTTTTACTTTCCGGATGTGGTCGATTGTAAATATTTGGTTTTTCATGTACCTTTACTCCCACTCCATGTCCAGTTAAAGATTTAATTATGTTAAATCACTTATTTTTCACGATATTATAAACTTCTCTTGAATAATCATAACTAAATTTTCATGGTCAAACTTTTTCTAAAGCTAGATCCAAAGCACTTTTTGTTACTATAGTTAATTCATGGGCAAGAGGATTGGCCATTTCTCATCATATTACTACAGCAAAAGCACTATCAGATACTCATCATTTATATATTATTCCACAATCTACTTTCAAAAGATCTCCATTTTTCAAAACATAATCATCTGGTATTCCATGAACAACACAATCATTTACCGACAAACATAAATTTGCAGGAAAACCATTATATCATTTAAAAGCTCATTTTAAATTATTTTTATCTATAAAATTTTGAGCTATATTTTCCAAGTCCATCAAACTTATCCCAGCCTTACAGTTATCTTTGATTAAATACAAAAGTTCATTTAAATACTGCCCAGATTTACGAATATTTTCTATCTGTTCTTTAGTTTTTATAATAATTTCCCCTTTCGCCATATTTGACAAATTTAATTAATATAAATACACATTTCTATCTCTTGCCTATCAATAAGTAGCTTTTTTTTTATTTTTTTACTTCCCACTTGAGCCAAATCCTCACTCATTTCTTTCTGTCTCATCTAAATTTTCCACTTCTACCCATTTTACATAATGACATTTTTCTATTATCAGTTGAGCTATTTTATCTCATTTGCTTACAACAAAATCATCTTCTCCAAAGTTTATTAAAATTACTCAAATATCTCATCTATATCCACTATCTATTACTCATGCCAAAACATCAATTCCATGCTTGTAAGCTAAACCACTACGAGGAGCAATCCTAGCATAAAATCCTTCTGGAACAGCACAAACAATATTTGTTTTAAATAATTTTCTTTCTCATTTTTTCAAAACATAATCTTCAGTAGAAAAAAGATCATATCCAGCATCAGTAGCAGTATTTTGAGTAGGAACTATTGCATCATCACTTATTCTTTTAAACTTTATTTCCATCTTTGTGAATATAATTTAGATAATAAATAGTTTGTAAAGTTACAAGTTAAAAGTTACAAGTTACACCCCCCTTAATAAGGGGGAGGATTTTGTGATAAATGAGAGTTTTTATTTAATTCCCCTTAATCCCCTTGTTAAGGGGGACTTTGCTCCACCTACTAAAAACTTTCAACTCACTATATCTCTATTTCAGACCAAGAATTTACTTTGATTATTCATTTATGTTTCTTTTTGTCATAAGCTAGATTCCAAGGTTTATCTATTAAATAAACTTTAATTCATTCGTTAGCACATTCAATAGCATTTTCTAAATTATCTTCAATAATTATATCGGCTCATAGTTTTTTACAAATTTCAGACTTCTTGGTAGAAAATCTGGTAAAAAAATTAGCAAACTCCACACTATCAAAAATGTGTTTATAATTTAGATAAAGCCGTATTCAAGTAGCAAATCTCAATAGAAAGTGTCTAGCAGTTACAACATGCAATTTATATCACCTTTTTTTGAACTCTTTCAATTTGGTTTTTGCTCCAACAACAGGATCTATTTTGTTCCAAAGTCCCGCTCCAACTAAAAACCACAAAAAAATCCCAACTGATTTTTGTTTACTTATTTCCAATTTTTCAATTTCCCACAAATTATAACTTGAAAGTTCATTCCAATTTATTCGTTTTCAATTTATACGATTTTTTTTACGCTTCAAAAGAGCGCGTGCTGTTTCAGCTAAAATTTCATCAAGATCTACGGCTATAATTTTCATCAAAAACAAAAAATATAAACAAACATTCTAATACTTACTTTTTTCCCGATCTATTTCAAACAATTCTTTATATTTTTTTATCAATTCTTGATCTATTATCAAAATACCAATTTCTCTATTATTGTCCAAACTATTGTCAGATAAATTCATGCTTCCCAAAAGTAAAATTTTTTCATCGACCAAGATCATTTTTGTATGGTTATAGTATTTATCAAACTTCCTCGATATTGCTGGTCAAAAATAATTTAGTAATTTATCGTTCATGTCCGTATCGGAAACAATAAGTCTAATGTTTTTTGTTCCGATTTCTTTTTTCAAAATATTCAAAATTCTTTCATCTACTATATACTGTGTTTGTATCAAAATAGATTCTTTTGCAGATTCCAATAGAGTTTCGATCACATTACGACAGTTTATATTACAAACTACTAGATTTGGATGAATATCGGATAGTAAAATTTTTTCTCATTCCCGATCTTTATCAAAAATATTATTTAAGCTATGCCAAACAGCTTGATTCTCAGAGTAAAAAAAATGTTCACGATTTTTCTGGAAACTAGAATTTGTTAAATTCGCCGTTTGTATCCAAAATCCACTGTCCACCAAATTAATTTTACTGTGGACATATTCTGTTTTCATTTGTTTGTCTGATTTTATTTCAAAATTTTCGTATCAAGTAAAATAGTTTTCAATATCTTTCCAAGTATTTTTGAACTGTTGATATTTATAATTTTCCATAATGATTTTTATGTCTACACCTTGTCCCAAAAGTTCCTTTAGTTTAGCTTTAATGTTTTTTTCGGTAAACTCATAGGTTTGTAACTTCAAAGAATGCTTGATATTGGAAATACTGTCATAAAAAGCTCACCAACTATTGTCCGGTGACATATACAAGTTTCAAGTGATATTTTCTAGTTTTTCTAAATTTACAATCTGATTTGCCGTTTGGTTTGTGTTTATTGCAATTTCAATCCTTATATCTTTTGTAAAAATTGCAATAAGAAAAACAATTATAATAAGAATTAAAATTATTGAATGTGAATTTAATTTTCTCATCAAAAATTTGACAAATAAAACATTTTTAACTATAATGTTAATAGTAATGTTTTTTATTTTTTCAATCAATAAAATGCAATTATTAAACAGTCCAGAGAAAGTAAACGATTTATATAAAGTAATTGAGAAAAAAACAACACTTGATTTAGAAAAATTGGCAAAAGAAATTTTGAAAAACAATAAATATAAACAAAACACAGAAGAGCATAAAAATTAAAGAAAATGTTTTTATTTTAAATAAAATATTCCAGATGAGCAAATCAAAAACTAACAATTTAACGCCTAAAGAACAAGCTAAAAAATCATGAGAAGCTTTTTTAAAAGCTTGAAAAAATATACTTCAGACAACAAAATGAGCAGTAAAAACAGTTTGGAACACAGGAGAATGATTATATCATCTTGTAGAGGCATGAGATTTAGCCATCCATAATAAATTATGAAAATCTTCTAATAAAATTGTAAATTTTACAAAAAGAAATATAATAAAAATATTGCTTGCTACAAGCATTCTTACATATTCATGAGCAAAAGTTTATCAGCATCAAAAAGATAAAGATCCAAACAAAATAGAATTATATGAAGATTTAGATAAAAATATAATTGATTTAAAAAATATTGGATATAAAATAAAAACACCAAATTCATTAAGACGAAAAAATTTAGATTTATTAAAATGAAGGGATATAGATTCATTAAAATGAGAAAAGATACTGGATTCATTAAAATTAAGAAAAGTTGGAGATTTATATTCATACTATTTATGATATGGTTGAGAACCTATTGAAATATGAGATACTATAATATTTAAACCCAATGAAATAATAGCTCTATTATATCAGAGAAAATTTAATCGTAAAAATAGAAAGTGATTTACTGTAGCAAAAGAATTTTATGATAAAACAGTAAGTAATATAAATTTTAATAATGTGGTCCCATCTAGCTTAGACTTAATGACAAAAAATATTAATGATGCTATAAAAGAAGTAAATGAAAATTTTGATCGAGAAAAATTTTGAAAAGAAAGACTTAAAAATAATAAAAGTAAAATCAATTTATTTAAAAAAATTTGTGATAAAATTGATCAAAAATGTTTAATAGCATATGGTATGACAGAAATAATGCCAAGTAGAGATGGAGAATTAAATAAAGAAGTATTAGATTTTTTACTCAAAAATTGATGAGAAAGATTTGTGATGAATTTACCTGCTGTGAATGATGATTATGCATCATTTGGATTTTATCAACTTACATCAAAAGCAGTATTTGATACATGAGATGAGAAAAAAGGATGAGTATCTAAAATGAATTTATATATGCCAAAAGAACACAAAGTACCTTGAAGTGTGATAATGTTGCAATGACAAGATCACCACAAAGCAGCTTATTTATTTGCTATGTATAATTTATATACTTTAGTTTTTAAGGCTGATTCGGAGATGGTAAAGGCTTTAGAATTGTTAGCAAACCAACAAGATAATAATGATTTAACACAACTGATAGCCATAATGCATAATTTACCGAAAAACGGTCAACCTTTTCTTTATGAATGGTATAAATTAAATACAGACAAAAATTATCTTCATCAAAAAACACATAATAAAAAATGAAAACCATATAATTATGATTTAAATTGAAACAAAAAAATTGATTTGTATGAATCTTTTGTAAGCCCAAAAACTTCCCACAATTATTGAAAAAAAACTTATTACAACAGAAAGAGTTTATAATAATTTTTAATACAGTCCTATAACAAACTCTCATTTAATTGGGAGTTTTTTACTTTTTACAAGATCTATAATTTCATCTAAATTTCAATTAAAAATCTGCTCATATATTTTGCTAATTTCTCTAGCTACAAAGATTTTTCCATTAAATCACAAATCCCTTAATTCACACAAAAGTTTTTCAAATCTATGAACTGATTCATAAAAAAAACTTGGAACATCACTTTGAATAGCTTTTTTTAATGCTGTTTGTCTTCCTTTTTTTTGTGGTAAAAATCCTAAAAAAATAAAGCTACTAGTATCAAAAGAAGCAGAAACTACACTTGGTACCAAAGCATTTGCTCAAGGTAATACAGTATAAATTATATTGTTTTCATTGCATAGTTGTATCAAACTTTTTCCTGGATCAGATAATCAAGGTGTACCAGCCTCAGAAACTAATCCAACATCCTTGCTTTTCAATAAATTCAAATAAAAATTTAATTTTCCTTTATCTGTAAAACTGGTCAGTGAATAGAATTCTTTATTTGAATATTCAATTTCATACATTGATAAAAGTTTTTTGAAAGTCCTAGTATCTTCGCATATAAAAATCTCTAATTCTTTGAATAATCTCAAAGCTCTCAAAGTAATATCTTCTCTATTTCATATCGGTGTTGGGATTATATACAGCATAGAAATGGTAAAATGATAAATGCTCGCTTTGCTCGCGATAAAATGATAAAGTGATAAATTGTACTAAAATAAAATTTATATCAAAGATTTTATAAGATAATATAATTTAATAGTTATTTCTGTACAATCATTTTTAAGTTCTTCAAACATTTCCTGATCAATAAATCAAAAATCTAATGCTAAATATAGCATGCTTCTTACTTCTCCCGCCGATCATTTGGAATAATAAAGAAATTTAATAAAATCTTTATTTGAAGGTCTTTCACGTCATTCTGCTATATTATTTGTAATGGAAATTGCTGCTCTCATTATTTGATCTTGAAATCAATAATTTTTGAAACTACTATCGTAGAATATTTTTCAAAGTTTATTAACTAAATTTCTTCACAAACTCCAAACTTCTAAATTTTCAAATGTATTGGACATCCAAACTATTTATGTAAATAAAAAAGCTTATTATTTTATTGCTTCAACATTTTATCACTTTATCACGAACGAAATCTGTTTTCATCATTTTAACATTTTATCACGAACGAAGTTCGTATTTATCACTTTATCATGAGTACAACGAGTAGAGCGAGTTGTATGAATACAATTCATCGAAACCAATATAAGAACTTAGACTTTATAGTCTTATGACGAAATATTTGCATTCATAGAATTGAACCCACAAACCCTCCTAATCAAACCAAAATCAGTAATTGCTTTTCACTAAATCTCCATTTTCATTTTATAGCTTTTCTCTTATCAATTCATCGAATAACAAAAGTAATCAAATTTATCAAAGCCAAATATCATCAAACAACATAGTACAACACCATATTTAAATAATAATTAAACAATAAATCTGAACTTTATAATTTGTAATCTTACAAACTTTTCAACTTATTTAGTAACTGTAATGCCTGTAGAGGAGTTATATTATTTATATCAAAACTATCTAGAATACTTTTTATTTTTTCATATTTTGGGTTTTCTACTTGGGCGAATCTATTAATATCAAACAAATTTTGATTAAAGTCTTTTATATTTTTTTTATCAGTAGAGGAGTGTAAATTGCTTAAATTCTCCTCTGCCCTTTGTAAAATTACATTTGGTATCCCAGCTAATTTTGCTACATCCAAACCATAACTTTTATCAGCTCATCATTTTACAATTTTTTTCATAAACACTACATCTTTATCTGTTTCATAAACACTTACAGAATAGTTTTTTATTCATTGATAAATTTCTTCCAAAGCAATTAATTCATGATAATGAGTAGCAATCAAGGTTTTTGCTTTTATTTCTGTCACCACATATTCTAAAATAGCCTTTGTTAGAGCTAATCAGTCATAAGTAGAGGTTCCTCTCCCCAACTCATCAAAAATTATGAAACTATTTTTAGTCGCATTATTCAAAATATTTGCTACTTCAATCATTTCAGTCATAAAAGTAGATTGATTTTTTGCCAAATTATCACCACTACCAATTCTAGCAAATATTCAATCAATCAACGGGATTTTAGCACTTTTTGCAGGCACAAAAAAGCCACAATGAGCCATGAGTAATATTAAAGCATTTTGGCGTAAATAAGTAGATTTTCACCCCATATTTGGTCCTGTAATTATATGTACAAAACCAAAGTCTTCTTTATTTCCAAGCTCATTGTGAAAACTTCATTCGCTCATAAGTAAATTGTTTGGGATAAATTGTTGATCTTTATCCAAAAACTTTTCCACCACCAAATGTTTTCATTCCAAAATTTCTAAACTTCATTTTTCTAAATAATCTGCTTTTATCAAATTGTTTTCTTTTGCAAAAATAGCATGAGCAGTATACAAATCCAGCCAAGACACATAGTTTGAAAAATCGTGTAAATCATTTACAATTAAAGCAATAGAATCTTTCAGTTCTTGTAAAATTAAAAATTCCTGCTCAATCAAAGCATTTTTTGCCTCAATTATTTTACTTTCAATTTTTTCCAAAAATTCTGAATTGTACCTTTGTGCTCATTTTAAAGTATTTCTTCTGACAATATTAAATTTTTCATTGTTTGTATTGACGATTGATGCTAAATTTGACTCAAATAGTTGAATATCTTTATTTGTTATCTCTATAAAATATCATTGATTTATTATATATTTTAATTTTACATTTGATACTTTTGAAGCTTTTGCTAGTTCATTTTGATAATCCATCAGCATTTCGTCGCTATGGTAGGCTATCTTTCTCAATCTATCAATTTCTGCACTATATCCATCAGCTATAAAATCCATATCATTTTTGATAAATTCATCATTTTTCAATACTTTTTGTAAGATTTTATATAAGTTTTCTATACTTTCAATATGATAACCACTCAATCATAATCTTTTTAGTTCTTCCATCAGCTCATTATTTTCAAAAAAAATAGACAATACATATCTAAGTTTTGTAAAAATTGTTGGAGATAGTTTTTTGTACAATATCGTGCTAACTATTTTTTGAATATCCAGTACACTTCAAAAAATATTGTGAATTTTCTTTGTTTTTTCCAAATTGTCGTAATAATACTGCACATTTTCCGTTCTTTTTTTTAGTTTTGATAAATCATTTATCGGATTCAAAAAAAGTTTGCGTAAAAGTCTAGCACCTGCACTAGTTTTTGTATTATCCAAGACTCAAACTAAACTATATTTTTCAAGATTTTCATAGTTGTTATAAAATATTTCTAAATTTTTTATAGTAATATCATCTATCAGTACATGATTTTTGGAACTGTGAAAGGAAATACGAACAATGTTGTTTAAATTATTTTTTTGTGTATATTTCAAATAATTTAATAGCAGTCAAAAAGCATCAATCCTACCAGATTCCAATGCTTGCCCATAACTGCCCAAGTTTTGGATTTTACATTGCTCCAATACATAATTTTCTAGATCAAAAGGTATCTCGTAAACTGAAATCAAAGATTTTAAATCTTTTTTTAAACTATCCCACAAAGCAGATTTTTCCGGCAAATCTACATCCAATATAATTTCAACTGGATTTATTGAAACAATGAACTTTTTTGCGTCCTCTATTTTTTCGAAACTTTTTGTATTGTATTCTCACAAACTAAAATCTCACCACGCAATATGGTAGTTTTCTCAATTTTTGAAAAATTTGTAAGTTATAGCTAGGATATAAGAAAAATTTTTTGATCCAGAATCCTTGATATAAGTAGCAGGGGTAATAATTTCTACAACTTCTCTTTCTACGATTTGTCCAGGTTTTGGTTCTGTAATTTGTTCGGCAACAGCTACTTTGTATCATAAAGAAATAAGTTTGCTTATATATTTTTCAGCACTATGATATGGAATCCCAGCCATAGGGACAGGGTTTTTACTATTTTTATTTTTGGATGTCAAAACTAAGTCCAAAGTCTTGCTGACTAATTTAGCATCATCAAAAAATAGTTCATAAAAATCTCATAAACGGAAAAACAGCAAACAATCAGGGTTTTCTTTTTTAATATCTATGTATTGTTGTATAGCAGGAGTGTATTTCATAAAAGAACTTATAAGCTTTAAGAGACGAATATCAATGAATAAAATAAAAAACAAAATAAATAGAAAATTCAGTACGGTAAATAGCTGGATTTCTAAAATATTGTTTTATTGATTTGAATGATTTTTCAATATATTTCAAGATATTTTTCAGAATCAAGAGCGACCTTTAGCTACATAATATATATTATGTTTTCAAAACAATAAAAGTCAAGTTATTTTCGTATTAGTTTATCGATAGTTTTGCATCTTTTTTGCAATTTTTTTTTTTTTGAATATACTTATCGGTGATTTATACATTATTTTTTACAAAGCATGAAACAAATAACTAAATCTATATTGGATATCCCAGATATACTAGCTATAAAGCCAGATTTCAATTCAATAAAAATATTAAAAAGAGATATTTGCGAAAAAACACAAACCATAGTTTTTGCTACAGATTGAAATATATTTAAAGTACTTTCAACTAATAATTTTCCAGAAGAATTAAATCAAATAATATTAAAATTGGAAGAAACATGATTGTCTACGGAAGTTTTTTATACTTCTACCGAATGATTTCAAAAAGCGATGAAGTGGTATGATGATTATGAAAAAATGTTACAAATACAAAAAGAAGAATATGATGCACAAAAACAAGCTTCTTGAGAAGGAGCGATCTGAATGATAAAAAAAATATACAAAATAAGAGATTCTATGGAACCATGAGAATTTATTATGGAAGTGGTAAGATTAGCTTTTCAAACATGAGCATCAGATTTACACTTACAACCACAAGATGATTGAGTTTTGCTTAGAATTAGAATAGATGGAGTAATGCAAGAAATTTTAAAATTTACTCATGCCGATTTCAAAAAATATCTACAGAAATTAAAATTTATAGCTGGGACAAAAATGAATGTTGATTATGTACCTCAAGACGGAAGATTTTCTTTTGAATCGGTAAATAGAGATTGAGAAAATAAAAAAGTAGATGCGAGAGTTAGTTTTATGCCTGGTATGCTCTCGGAAAGTACAGTAATTAGATTTTTAGATCCTACTAAATGAATATCCACATTCGAAAAAATCTGATTTACTGGTAGTACTTATGAAGTATTAAAGCGTAATTTAGAAAAAAATACAGGAATTATTATCTTCACATGACCGACTTGATCCGGTAAAACAACAACATTATATACAATTTTGAATTATTTAAATGATTGAAAAAATAAAATAATAACTTTGGAAGACCCCGTGGAGTACGAACTTCGTGGAATCCAACAATCACAGATAAATTATAATAAATGATATACTTATGCAAAATGATTAAAAGCAATACTTAGGCATGATCCAGACATAATATTAGTATGAGAAACGAGAGATATTGAAACTGCGGATATTGCTATCAATGCTGCTTTGACAGGACATAAAGTTTTTACAACTTTGCATACAAATTCTGCTATAGAAAGTGTTCCTAGATTAGTAAATATGTGATTGCAGTGATATATGCTTGCTCCTTCATTAAATCTAATTGTGGCTCAAAGACTTGTCAGAAAAGTTTGTCCTCATTGTAGTACAAAAAGAGATGCCAATTTTGCGGAAAAGAGTGAAATTGAGGATGCTATCAAAAAAATTAATGATGCAAATCCAAAAATAAATTTAAAATTTAATTGAAAAATTCCTCAAGCAATTTGATGTGATAAATGTAATGGTAGCGGTTATAAATGAAGGCTAGCTGTTTTGGAAACTCTTGAAATTACGGAGGATATCAGAAATTTAATTATTAAATGAAAAGTGGGAATAGATCTGTATTCCAAAGCTAGAGAAAGTGGTTATTTGACTCTAAGAGAAGATGGAATTAGAAAAGTGTTGGAATGAAAGACGACTTTGGATGAAATTAGGAGAGTAATTTAAGGGCGGGGCGAACTTCGTTCGTGATAAAGTGATAAATTGTTCGCATCGCTTAAGCGGTGTGAACTTTGCTCACGATAAAATGATAAAGTGATGAAACCCCGCTTAGCGGGGTGAATGATAAAATGATG
>JGI24711J26586_10000527_pt1 | contig 29667 bp, 27 predicted proteins | sample BioPla3DNA1_FD_26586 | JGI IMG/M metagenome (IMG submission 26586)
CGACAAGTTCCCGCATGAGCTGTTCGCCGCCCTGTCCGCCCGCCACATTGCCTTATTGACCCTCACGCCCATGCGCCAGAGTTTGGAAGATGTCTACCTTGCCCACCTTGCAGGGGGAAAACAACCATGATCACACTGTATAAACACGAGTGGAAAACCTATTTCATCACCTCCATCGGCTATATATTCCTGGCCGTGTTTCTGGCGCTATCGGGTTTTATTTTTGTTGTGAACAATTTAATAAGCCGCACCAGCGATTTAAGGGGCTTCTTTTTCATGTCCAGCTATGTGTGGCTGCTTGAAAGCCCCGTGCCCGTCATGCGGCTGATGGCCGGCGAAAGGCGGCGCGGAACCGACCGCATCCTGCACGCTTCGCCCGTGAGCGTTACGCAGGCGCTGGTTGCCAAGTACCTGGCCGCCCTGTCCCTCTCGCTGTTGGCGCTGGTATTATCGCTTATTTTCCCGCTGGTGGTTCAAATTTACGGCGGTGTGCACTGGCCGGAGGTGTGGATGGGCTATATTGGCCTCTTCGGTTACTTTGCGGCGCACTTGGCGCTCAACCTTCTGGTGTCATCCTTCGCTCAGTCGCCGGCGGCCGCCTTTACGCTATCGCTTGGGGCAAACTTCCTCCTGCGGCTGTTTGCGGGTCTTTCAGCGCAGGGAACGTCGCTAATCAACCGCATCGCCTCCTTGGTGGATTTTGACAGCCGACTCACGCCCTTTATCTACGGGCAGTGGAGCCCTGCAAGCTTTGTGTATTTCCTTTGCTTTGCCGTCCTGTGCGTCAGCCTGACGGTGCTTTTGTTGGGACTGTCCCGGAGGCGGCGCGCATGAACAAGAGAACGCTTAAACAAACATTCATACCCCTGCTTGTTATCCTGGTAGCTGTTCTGGTGGCCGTCAGCTTTTCGGCGCTTGAAAAGAAATTTTCCTTGAAGAAGGACTTTTCCTTCACCCAGGCCTCCAGCTATTCAAGCAAGACGGAGGAGGCGCTGAAAAATCTCCCCTACAAGGTGGAGGGCTTCCTCCTGTCCACGCCGGAGAGCCGGAATGAGGAGCTAATCACCCTGCTTGAGCGCTACGAGGCAGGTGGTGAGATGTTTACCTGCAGCCGGGACAGCCTGCTGTCCAACCCCCTGCTTGTGCACAGCCTGTCCAGCTCCCTGGAGGACGGGGCGGTCACCGCCGAAAGCCTGATTCTCTATTGCCGGGAAACGGGGCGCACACGGGTGCTGAACCCTGACGATTTTATCACCCTCACCTACGATGAAGTCAGTGGCGCCTACCTTGCCAACGCCCTGAACTATGAGGAAAAAATCACCGAAGCCCTGCTGTACGTTACCAGCGACAGCCTGCCCTCGGTGGCTCTTTTGTCGGGCCATGGCGAGTTTTCCCCCAAAGAAGCGCAGGCGCTTATCCGAAGGCTCATTGGCTTTGGCTACCAGGTGAACGAGCGCAACCTTGCCCGGGGCGATGATTTATCAAGCGACAGGGTGCTGATGATCCTCTCCCCACAGATTGATATAAGCGAAAGTGAGCTTGGCAAAATTCAAGCCTTTTTATCATCGGGCGGCTCCCTGTTTGTGACCAGCGACTATGCCGACCCTAATGTTTTAACCAACTTGGACGCCCTGCTGCGCACCTTCGGCATTGAGCGGAAGGCCGGTCTTGTTGTTGCCGAAGAAAAGGCCGTGGGCAGCTTTTATGATTCGCCCCTGTACCTGATGCCTTACATGCAACAAAGCGAAGCCACCACCCCCTTGATTGTTGCGGGGCAGGACCGTGTCATGCTGCTTGGCAGCCGCGCCTTGCAGTTAAACGCGCAAAGCAGGGACATTATGCTGTTCAGCCTGCTAAAAACCGATAAGGCCTACCTGCGCCCCTTTGAACCCCAGGACCCCGTTATCCAAAAACAGGCGGGCGATGAGGAGGGCATCTTTGACTTGGCCGCCCTTTGTGATAGGGCGGACAGCAGGGGCAACCACGCCAAGTGCTTTGTGATTGGCAGTTCCACGCCCTTTTTGGATGACTGGATGTACGAAAACACCTATGCAGGCGCCTTCCTGCAATCGGTCATGGCGACTCTGACAGGCGTTCAGCAACAGAGCCTTGGCATCGCCCCCAAAATGGCCGTGCGTCCCCTGATGTCCTGGTCAAGCCCCGTCGGGCCATTGGCGCTGATTGCCCTGCCTGTTGTGCTGGTACTGGCGGCAGGCGGCCTTGTCCTCTACAAGCGCCGGCGACTGTAAAATGCAAAGTATCGAAAAGAAACCGAGAAAAAAAGCCACCGGATGGGTGATAGCGCTGCTTATGCTCGCCCTCATTTTGGCGGGCTTTTTGTTTTTCTCTAAAGAAAAGATTCCGCCGCCCCCAAAAAAGCCCGATTTTATCACCCTGTTTCAGACGGAGGAAGATACCATCCTTGCCCTCACCATTAACCCGACAGGCGGGGAAACATATACCCTGATAAAAACCGAAGATGGCTATGCTATCAAGGGGCGAGACAGCTTTCCCCTCAACCAGGACCTTGCCGCCTCCATGTTTGACATGGTGCGGCTGATTCGGGCAAGCGAGCGAATCGCCGTTATCGACCAAGCTAATTCTCCTGAGGACTTCGGCATCACGCAAGACAGCCTGACCATTACCCTGCGCTTAAAAAATGGGCAGCAAGTAACCACTCGTTTTGGCTACCCGCTGAACCTTGAAAGCTACAGCCAATACCTGATGATGGATGGCGACACGACGGTGTACCTGACAAGCGACAACTACCCTGACGTGTGCGACTTTACCGATTTGCAGCTGCATACCGTGCCGGGCATCAACTTCACCCCCGATTTGGTGGACGCCATCCACGTAACGGGCGAAAGGGAGCTAAGCCTTGAAAGGGTCAACGATTTTTGGCAGCTGACCCACCCCTACACCTACCCCGCCCAGCCCTCTAAGGTGCAGGCCGTTCTTGAAAAAATCGGCAAAATGCGTCTGGCCGCCTATGAAGCAGAAGGGACGGAGGCCAATTTAGCAAAATACGGCCTGGCTTCCCCCCGCTTTGTCGTTTGCCTGAAGATGGCGGAATCCGTCATTTCCTCTGCCGATACGCAAACCGGTGAGCAAAGCAGCGTGCGAATCCCCGCCCATGAGCAGGTCTTTCAAATTGGCCGCTCCTTTGACGGCATCGGGTTTTACTGCCTGTATGAACACAAAATCTATAAAGCCACCATGCTGTCCATGGGCTTTCTTGAAAACCTGACGTCGGACGACTTAGCGCTTACAACGCCCGTTCACCTGTCCATCAACGCCCTGACTGGCCTTGATGTTGCCTATGAAAATAGACAGGCCTCCTTCACCCTTGAAATAGTGGAGCAGGTCGCTAAAAACAATCAACTGGTCGTTGACGAGCATGGCCGTATCCAGTACGATTTGTGGCTGTTCGCTGGCGACAGGCGCCTTGACCCCGCCCCCTTTGTAGCCGCCTATACGCAGGCAACCAAGCTGAGCGCATCGGCCAACCTGCCGGAAGGCTACCAAGCAGCAGGCAAGCCCCTTGGCAGCGTCAGCCTTTCCTTTGAAGGCGGGCACATGGAGGTGGAGTTTTTCCCTTACGACGCCCTGACGCTAAGCGTTCAAATCAATGGAAAAGCCCTGCATATGATTGATAAAGAAAGCGTTCAAATTGTCCTCAATCAGCTGATAAAAGCCGCCGATAATCCCTTTGTCAGGTAGCCAAAGAAAGAATTCTTTGCTATAATGCTAATTGGTGGAAATTTCGGTTTTCATACAGAGAAATGATTGCGCAAGGAGGCTCCCATGTCCAAAATTGCCGTGTTAACAAGCGGCGGCGACAGTCCGGGTATGAACGCTGCGGTAATGAGCGTTGCCCGAAGCGCCGCCCTTTTAGATATGCCGCTGATTGGCATCAAGCGAGGCTATAACGGCTTGATTGGTAAATTTCCCAATCCCAAGGACAATTATGTGGAGATGTCCATGGATCAATTGCTGGACATTGCCGATTTGCCCGGCACCTACCTTCGCACCGCCCGTTGTCCTGAGTTTGCTGATAAAGAATATCAGCAAAAGGCTGCGCAGTTTTTGCGTGAGTTGGGCGTCAAGGGTTTAGTTGTTATTGGCGGGGACGGTTCGCTCCAAGGCGCCCAAGCGCTGTGCCAGCAGGGCATCCCCTGTGTTGGCATTCCCGCCACCATTGACAATGACTTAGGTTATACCGAAATGACGCTCGGCTATGATACGGCGGTCAACGTCTGCGTTGATTCCATTCGAGCCATCAGAGCGACCAGCCGCTCCCACGACCGCCCGCACGTAGTAGAAGTGATGGGCCGCAACTGCGGCGACATTGCCTTAACGGCAGCCCTGTCGACGGGTGCTGAAATTGTCGTTGTGCCCGAAGTGCAAAACTGGGAAATAAAAGATATTTCAAGGCGCCTTAACAACCTGATTGCCCGCGGTAACACCCGCGCCACAGTAGTTGTTGCTGAAGGCGCATGGCGTACCATGGCGCCCTTTGATCACCACAGCTTTTTGGTCAAGCGGGGTAAGGTAAATGTCTCCTTCCCTGAACAGCGGATAGACGCCATCAATTTTGCCCGTGTCCTTCAACAAATGGCCATTGACGGCGTGGAAGTGCGCGCTACCGTCGTTGGCTACACGCAGCGGGGTGTCCAGCCCACCGCCCGTGACGGTGCCTTTGCCTTTGAAGCAAGTGCCATGGCGGTTAACCTTCTGCGTCATCATATCTCCGGCCAGGTAGTCGGTGTACGCTCAGGCAGAATTTTTCATATGCCCATGGAAACAGCCCTCAAAATGAAGCCTCGTTTCAACCGCCGCATGTTTAATATGGTGAACGCCCTGTGATTTATATTTTTTTATCCTTTTGCAAGTTACAGAAGGTTTTCCGCTATATATGGGTTTTTGATGGCTCTCATTCTTTAATTGCAATAGCAAACAATACCAATTTACGATATAATCACCATCAATAAAGGGCGTACAGAAAGGATACAGTTGTTTGCATGAACTTTTTTGATACGGATTTTCTTAGAAACAAAGAGATATTTTTGAAGTTAAAACACACCAGTCCGGCCAACCCTGTAAAGAATTGGGTACCCGCCTATCATTTTGATATTTGCAAGGCTGACGGGCAAAAAGTGGGCAGCTGCGATTTACGTATCGGCTATACGGAAGGGCTATACTATGGCGGGCACATCGGTTACCGGGTGGATGAAGGTTTTCGGGGCAATCACTACGCCGCCAAAGCCTGCCGGTTGCTATTTGGCTTGGCTAAAATGCACAAGATGGAGTACCTCTATATTACCTGCAACCCCGACAACATCGCTTCCAAGAAAACCTGTGAATATCTTGGCGGACGTTTGCTTGAAATTGCTGAGCTTCCTGAAGATAATGACATGCGAATCAACTTGGGAGAAACGCGCAAGTGCGTTTTTAGATACGATTTGTAAATGAAAAGAAGACGTAAAAAGCGCCTGATCGCCAAACCGGGATCGGGCGCTTGAAAAAACATTTTTGAGTTTACGGATTGGTCATCGCGGGGTAGGTTTTTTCTACCCAAGTTAGTATTCCCGTGCTTTGATCCGCAAAAGCGACATAAAGCTCTTCTTCATTTTGTTGATAAGCTTGATATACAAGTATAAAACCTGTGGCATCGTTCTGTTTATAGCTGGTGACACAAACCCCTTCAAGTTGTTCAGACTGGTCGCTTAGATAAGCGGTAACCTGTTCAGCCGTACTTTGCCAGCGGCACTGCAGGCGACTGTTATGTTCGCCCAGATAGGCGACCCAGTCAATTAACACTCCATAGCTGTTGTTGAACCCAGCATTTTGCATAAACATGATTTCCGAGCCGAAATCCCACGGGGCAGTGCGATAGGCCTGCGCTGTATCCTCATAATACAGGTAAATCCTGCCATTGCCCTTATCGGTCAGATAGTAGAATTCAGCTTCTTCCCATTCGCCTTTTTCCATGAGTATCTCCAAATGCTCGTCAGCGCTGCGAGGCAGTTTGACGGTTATAGGCGGCGGAGCCATGTTGGGCAATCCCTGAATTTCCCGCGCTGTTTCGGGGGCGACAACAGCCTGCGGCTGATAGGCCTTGCCTTCTTTGTCAAAAAAAACACTTTCCGTGCTGCTTTGCGCTCCACCAATATAAAACCACCTGCCGTCAGCTACATATAACAACGCATGGTTTTGGTTATTTCCAATTTGCACGGTATACACGACCCGGTTAAAATCCCCCGTAGCGGCGTTAAAATCCCACAGGATAGAGCGCGCGGCGATTTGTTTGTCGATTTTTTTATCCTTCTCGAGCGCACCGCCCAGTATGATGGAATAACGGCTCAAAGCATCCGGTAATAGAAGGCCGGGATCGCTCACCTCCAGCACATAGGACTTGGTTTTATTATCCCATTTTAACGCCTGTTCATTGACCTCCAAATTGTTTCGAAGCGACAGGCTCACCTGATCAAAATCGTTTTTACCGGAAGGGGTGGATACCCGGATAAGGTTGCCATCCACAGCAATGCCAATCTCAAAAGGCGCCATATCCGGACGGGACACGGTAACGATAGGCAAATCGTCCAGAGTGGCATAGGCAGGTTCGGCTTGAACCGCCGGAAGGGATACGCTCAGGGCCATCAAGGCGCATAGCAGGAGCAACAGGAGCCGTCTTGGTTTTTTCATGTGGGTAAATACCGCCTTTCTATCAACTATCGTATGCAAACGATGCAATGCTACGGGAAAGTATATCACACAAACAAAGAAGGCACAAACAGCACAACGACAATTTCTTAGGTTTCAAATAAAATATTAGGCGCATAAATCGAAACCAGTTTAAAATACTAATTAGTTTTTACTATAATCCAAGCAAAACTAAAACTCGCCATTCAAAAAAGGCCTCGACCTTTAAGTCGAAGCCTTCTTTATAACCGTTAATCGGGTTTACTTATTGTAACGCTTGGTCTCCGTAACTGTTCCCTGGACTTCTTCCTGAACTTCTTGCTGGATTTCTTCCTGGATTTCTTCCAGAATTTCTTCTGGGCCTTCAGGCATGGCTTCCTCAATCAGCATCAGGATGGTTTCGCCCTCCTGCGGATAAGCAGTAGGAATACGCTCTTTCAATGCCGTTAAAAGGCTTTCCATCAGGGCCTGTCCTTCTTCACTTTCAAGGAAAGCATCCAATTCTTCCTCGGTATTGATATTAAGGACGACCTTCTGCTTGTTTGCAAGATCAATCTTTTCAACCGCCTCGCTTGAAGGAGTATTCACTTGGACAAGGCTCGCGAGCGGGGTTTCACCTCCCATATCAAAATCAACAGCCTGGCGAACGGTCTGGCCATCAATGCTGATATCTATGGATGCGCCAAAAGGCGTACCAAAGAACAGGGCAGATACATTCAGTATAGCCTGATCGCTCTTGCTGATTAGTTCCATCTTCATGCGCATATCAAGGGGGCTGATAGTGTTCTTGTCCGCATCCTGACGTAGTTCGTTAAAATCCACCTCGGGCATGCTGCCATCTTCAGGAGTAGGTCTGCTAAAGTCAAAGAAAACGGTTTCGAAAACATCAACAACCGTGCTTTCACCGCCGGTGAGCAGCAACACATTTTTTGCAACACTTTCGGAATAGGGAGTAGTCAAGTCAATCAGGGCTTCCTGTTCGCTGATGGGATATATGTTCAATCTGCCGACCATTTCGCCGCTTGCTTTTTTGAATTCTTCAAGTCTTTCATATAGCTCGCCATAAAACTCATCAGCGGTTTTGGGTGCATCTTCCATATCTTCACCGCTGATTTCGGCGATCCACATGGTTAGCTTATACACCTCTTGTTTGAGCTGCTCATCCTGTTCAATGTCTCCGATAGCAGTTTCTAAAAAGGACACCAGTTTAAGTTCTTCAAGTCTTTCATGTAGCTTGCCATAAAACTCATCAGCGGTTTTGGGTGCATCTTCCATATCTTCACCGCTGATTTCGGCGATCCACATGGTTAGCTTATACACCCCTTGTTTGAGCTGCTCGTCCCGTTCAATGTCTCCGATAACAGTTTCCAAAAAGGACGCCAGCACTGAATTGGTAAGGTCGCCGGACAAGCGGACAGTATAGCTTTGACCGTTAACAGTAAATTCACCGGTTTCCTGCGTTAAGGCGGCAACAACTTTTTCCTGCCAGGCCTGCTTAACCACGGCTTCCAGATTTTCAAGCTTGCCGATGGTCTCCATCATATTCGGATCTACATTGGGTTGATCTTGCTTGAGCATCTCCTCAGGAATTTGGAAGTACACATCGGGCAGAAGGTCAGTCGTCACATTAACAACGCCTTCTTCGCTGTCAACGCTGGTCGCAAAGGTGAACAGCACGCCATCATCAGTTTTTAGTACGCCGGTTGCATCAGTATAGCTTTGGCGGCCTTCCATGCGAGCCTTGTTCACAGCGGCAAAGGCAACACGCAGCCGCTCCTGTTCCTCTTGCATTTCCGCCTGCATTTCTTCGGACAAAGCGTCATCACCGAATTCATTATCAAGCATCATTTGTATCATCATTAGTTCACTGAGAGCTGCTGCATCTAACGTAATGGTGCTGACACTGTCGTAGACTGCGTTTTTATCACTTTGAGATAGTACGGTCGTAAGTAGGTTTTGGGGTTGTTCTTGGGCAAACGACACGGTCAATGACAGCAGCATCGCCAGCGCCAATAGCATGGAAACAAGTTTTTTCATAAGTGTATCCTCCTAAAATAATAGCAAAGTTATTGGGAAATACGAGGTAAGAATGCAGTACTATTGTACTAAGTAAGGGCTTTGATTGTCAAATAGTTTTCCCTGTCCAAAATCGGCTTCGGGCACATACACGAATGTGCTTAAAACATGGTTTTAAACGTCTTTTTCTTCGATTTTTACGTTCCAAAAAACGGAAGCTCGCCAACTGATAAAATATATTACAATTTTGCGGGTCAAGCCTATTCACTATATCTTGAAATCAGGATGAGTATCATCTCATTATCCTGCTAAAAATAACAGGAATACGCTTTAGAAAGTACCAAACAAAATCCGGCATTTTCGCCTCCAAGAAAAGCAGCTTACTATCTTGGTGTTGGCATTTAACACCACAATAGCCGTTAATGGGCAATTCGAGGCAGGGATTGGGCTCCTATCATGGCCGCAACGGTCGCTTGCAGTTGAGCCAGAATCTTTTGCATCTCAACCTGCAAAACGGCCTCTTCCATGGAATCAAGGCGCACAATGTTTTCAGGAAGCGCCGCAACCGACCAGGGAGCCGTCGAGGCGCCGTTTATTGTCGCGTGTACCCCTGCTCCGCTTTCATCTGTCCAGTCAAAGGTGGCGTTTATCTTGGTGGCGGATCGGGTGTTGGAGCCCGACGATAACGTGCCTTGAAGCACGATGGTCTGCGGCTTTGCCTCCGGAGGCGTCAAGATAAGTGTGTATGTAAAAGCTTGGGTTGTTAAATCATTGGTCTTGTCAAAAGTTTGTTCGGGTTCTTCCTTGATTAGCTCAAAAGTATAAGCCTTTTTAATACCGTTCTCAGCCACTTGTACGCTGCCTTGAACGGGACTGCTATTGTCTTGCGATTTGGTATAGGCAATGAACGTTTCTTTGGCCTGCCCACTCTCGCTATCTGCCACATGCTTTAGGGTGATGGCGGTGTGGGTGAGGTTTTGTTCGTCAACCTTGAACTCATATAATAAGCTTTCAAGGCCCTCCACCCCTGCCAGTGGTAAGTAAATGGAGTCGCTTTCGAGGCCGGACTTGCCAAAAACACGTGTAATTTTGACATCTTCCGTTAGCGGCAAGGCATCAATCGCCCCGATAATTCCCGATTTCATTTCCGGATTCAGGTACAACGATGCTTCCCGCAGGGAAAAGCGCTCTTTGAGTACCAGCAAAAGCTGCTCATCCTGATAAAATCTGTCCAACAGGGACTTGATTTTGCTTTTCACTTCATTAGCCGACAGCGACAGGTCTGTCACGGTGCGCAAACTGCCGTCAGCCAAGGTATCAGTGGAAACGGCAGTGAAACCTTGCATCCAGGCGCTTAATTCCTGGGTATAGGGTGTCATAAGCGGGCTAGCCTTGGCCCGCCATTGGTTGTCGGCCGTAAAAACGGACACCAAGGCCCTTTCAAGTCCGGTAAAATCACCCGTAACACCTGAAAGAGCAAGGGCTATCAGGGCATTCTCGCCCTTGGCAGCGCCATAAACATTAGTGCCAAGGAGGCTTGATTGCACGGTTTCAACGGCGCCGTCACTAAGATAGCGCACGTTTGCCACCGGCAGATCTCCACGTTTAACGACGATGACCGTTTCTTCCCACCCCTTTTGCTGCCCAAAACCTACGGTTAACTTGTTCACCGTGACAGTAGAACCCGAGAAAAGCGCTTTAAGCGCAGGCACCGTTAACTCGTCAAAAAGTTCAGGCAGGGCGGAAATTTCGTCAAATACAACTTCCAGTTTTAATCCCGAACCGTTGCGCAGCTGCTCGGACAGTTTCCAAGAAAGATTGTTAACATCGCCTGCAAGTGAGCAAAGAGGCAAAGCAACTATCAGCAAGATGGTTAACAGCAGGGAAAGGATTTTTTTCATTGTTTATTCCTCCACAATATAGTTAGTCGGTTGGGGCTTGCACAAGCCAGGGATTTGCTTGTTCTTTCTTGGGCGCAAGCCGCAGATGACGGGTTAATTCATGCATTACAAGCATTTGGTCATCGGGCGTTATGGCCGATACTAAGGGCAAAACAGCGCTTGATAGGCCGGCACGCACCCGCTCTCTTTCAAAAGCCATGCTTTCGGCGTCCAGGGCATCCAAGTTGATAGCTGCCGTTCCCCACTGGGGCATCTCCTCTTGCAGGGGGCGCAAGATTGGGTAGAGTTTTAGAATCAGGCTGCGGTCATTCTGGGTGCGGGTATAAGTTAGCCTGCCCGACAAGGCTTCTTCTTTCCAAGCAAGTACCGGGCTTATTTTGTAGGTCAACGTCTTTTCACCGGGCTTATTTATTGTACACGTAATGGAACCTTGTAGTCCATCCTGAAAGTTCAGGGAAACTTTTACGCGGTTTGACTCTTCTTTCTTTTGGACAACCTTGCTGTAAATGGCATCCACAGAAATTGAGGTCTTTTTAAGTCCCACCGATAGGTTAAAAATCAAGTTGTTTTCTTTGTTGGCATCGGGCAGCGTTACACGAATATCTACCCCCTTTGCGCTCCTTGCGAAAAGCAGGCTGATATCCCGTTCATCGCCGGAGGCAAACTCTCCCTTGCACCGAAGCTGATAGCCCACCACCTCACCGCTATTAAGTAAAGTGCGGAAAGTCCCATCCTTGGTTAAGGTAAACTTGTCCAGCAACTCATCCACATGCATGGCATAAGAAAGGGGTAGTTTTTCCCGCAGCGCTGTCGTTAGCTCCTCACGCAAAATAGCAACGGTGGTTAAGTCCATGGTGGATTCGTTCCCCCGATAGCCTTGCCCGATGTTTTTAAGTTCCACACTTTTTTTATGTTCCGTACTGGACGGCATCAGCGTGGTTGCCGTTCGCTCAAGGGCGGCAAATACGGCTTCATATAGCTGAAAATGACTTTCGACGTCGGGCACCTCAATAGGATCCATATCCAAAAGGCGTTCAAGGGCATTTTCGCCCACATATTCCTGGCTCGTTGCCGACAGATACAGGGCGCTATCGTCCTGCCTGAAGGAAAGAAGCGGATGTCCGCCATGGCTTAGGTTCATAGCCTGCCCTTTTTCACTCACCTGAAATGAAAGGTTGCTGTTTTTTGTCCAGTCTTTTAGGGCGTTAAAAGTCTTGCCCGAAAAGGGAGAAAATTTGTTCAGTTCACCGGTCACTTCGCCTTGGATGCCCTGTTCCCGCATTTGTGTAAGCCAAGCGGGCGCTTCAAAGGCAAAGACATTGACGCATAGCATCAATACCAGTACCAGCAAACAAAAAATTCGTTTTCCCATAGCATCTCCTTTCGGGGGTTCAACCATATAACGAATGGCTACGGCCTTATTTTGCATTTAAATTTTAGTTTGGTGAAAATAATTGTAAACGTTTTCTGCCAGCTTTCGAGAAATGCCTTTCACCTTGGCAATTTCCTCCACGCTTGCCTGGCTGATAGCCCGCATAGAGCCAAAATGTCCCAGCAAGTCCCGCCTGCGCTGCGTACCGATGCCTTCAATCTCTTCTAAGGGACTTTTGATAAACTTTTGATCCCGCAATTTTCTGTGGTAGGTAATAGCGAAGCGGTGGGCTTCATCCCTGATGGATTGAATCAGGTGCAGTTCGTCAGAACGCCTGTCTAAAATAAGCGGCTCTTTCCTGTCCGGCAAGAAAACTTCTTCCTGCTTTTCAGCAAGAGCAAACATGGGTACATCAAAGCCGAGGTTCAGCATGGCCTGCCGTGCAAAGCTCAGTTGCTGCGGCCCGCCATCGATTAAAATCAGGTCGGGTAGCGGCCAGCGGCGGCTGTCCTCAGCTTCCTTTGCCCTTTGAAAGCGGCGGGACAGCGCTTCATGCATGGAGGCAAAGTCGTTCGCCCCTTCAAAAGACTTGATGCGAAAACGCCTGTACTCTTTTTTAACGGGTTTCCCGTCAAGAAACACTACCATTGAAGCAACATTCTCATCGCCCAAGATGTTGGAAATATCAAAGCCCTCAATGCGCCTGATGGGTTTCTTTAGTCCCAAGGCCTTTTGAAGGCGTACCAGCGCACCCTCGGTTTTATTATAGGCGGCTTGCCTGCGGGCGTTTCGTTTTTGCAGCTGATCGTCAGCATTGCGCAAAGCCATAGCAACCAGCTCCCTTTTTCGGCCACGCTTTGGAACCGTTAAGGTAACGGCGCCTTCCCGTCGCTGGCGAAGGTAGCTTTCAAGCAAAGCGGCATCGTCCACTGATTCTGTAATCACTTCCCGGGGCGGCTGATGCTGTTGGTAAAAACGCTGCAACAATTCCGATAGCACGGCTTCTTTGGGTTCGCCGCCCTCGCCCGCCAAAGGAAAGCTGTCTGCGCCAAGGAGTTTGCCTTGGCGAATGTAAAGTACCTGTCCCATGGCATCCAGGCCGCTTTGGGCAAGGGCAAACACATCCTGGTCCTCGCCCACAGCCTTTTCCACATTCTGGCGAGCAGTCAGCATTTTCACGTCCCGCAGCATATCCCGAAGCTCGGCGGCCTTTTCGTATTGCATCTGGGCAGCCGCCTTTTCCATGCGCTGTTGTATGTCTTTTTGCGCCTGCTTGGTATCGCCCTTGAGGAAAGATACCACCCCGTCAAGCAAGCTATCGTACTCTTCTTGGGTGCATAGGTTGGCGCAAGGCGCGAGGCACTGCCCCACTTCATAATAAGCACAGGGACGGATAGGGTTTTTCAGCGGCAGTTTTTTTGAACAGCTGCGAAGGGGGTAAGTTTTCTTCAGCAGGGTCAGCGCCTGCCTGATGGAATGTACGCCAAAGTATGGGCCAAAGTAGCTCGCCCCGTCATCCCGCACCTTTCTGGCGACAGTGACCCTGGCAAAGGGTTCTTTTCTATTGATGCGCAGGTAGGGATAACGCTTATCATCCCTTAGCAGGATATTAAAAAAGGGCTGGTGCAATTTTATCAGGTTGTTTTCAAGCAGTAAAGCCTCTAACTCGCTTTGGCAGAGGATGGTTTCAAAATCGTCCACCCGTTTGAGCATGGCTGCCACCTTGGGGGTTTGCTTGGATTGATTGAAATAACTGCGTACCCTGTTTTTAAGGTTAATGGCTTTGCCCACATAAATAATTTGCCCTTCCTCTTTCATAAGATAACAGCCGGGGCTGTCGGGCAAGAGGGATAGTTTTAGTTGAAGCGTTTGGTTCATTCTTGGGGAGGCGCCTCTAAAAATTGGATAAGCGCCGCTTGCAGGTCATCATCCACGGGCTCAAAGGTTTCTTCGTCACCCTCTACTTGAATGTGCATGATATATCGTTCATCCTGCTTTTGTTCATTACAAAGCAAGGCATATTCTTCCCCGTTGTAAAAGAAATACCTAAGGACTTCCAATGTTAATGGCTGACCTGTTTCATCTTCAGTTTCAAGGATATCGGGCAGCTGTTGTTCATCAAGGTGCATGGCATTTCCTCCTTACTATAATTTAGTATACCGCCAAAGGGGCTTTTTTTCAATTGGACAGGCAGACAGAGAAAGCACGTTTTTTGACGAAGCGGGTATCACAAAGTGTTTCAAAAGGAAATATTGTGTCAGAATATATTCTCTCAAGCTAAATGAATGATAGATAAGAAGCTGCAAATTACATACCATCCGGGAAAGCGCGAGGGTGGCGGCAGCGCAAGCGGCGGATGTGGAAGCGCAGGTCGGGCAAGTACACATGAGAGATATCATGTACGAGGGATTTTCCCGCGCGATGTACGACATCCAAAAGTCTACAGGCCTTGGTTTTGGCTTTGCGGGTGTGGATACAAGGCGGCTTAACCAGATACTAAGGTATAACTGGTCCGGCCGGATGTTTTCACAGCGTGTTTGGCACAACTCGAACGTTACGGCCCGAACGCTGGCCCAAGCCTTGACAGAATGCGTGATGCAGGGCAAGACCAGCAAGGCCACCTTTGATGAGCTGATGGAACAGGCGCAAGGCTCACGCTTCGCGGCTAACCGGCTTTTAAGGACGGAAACCAACTACATTTCTAACCAAGCCACAGCCGAAGCCTACGAACAGGCGGGGATCACCCACTACCGCTACATGGCGGTGCTGGATGGAAGAACCAGCCGAATTTGCCAAGAAAAAGACGGAAACGAATACCCGCTGTCCGAAAAGGAAGTGGGGGTGAATTACCCGCCTTTGCATCCGTGGTGCAGGTCGTCTGTAGCGCCTGTGATAGACGGGCAAAACCTATCCCAAATGAAGCGCTGGGCGCGTGACCCTGTAACGGGCGAGGAAATGAAAGTGCCCAGGGACATGAGCTATAAAGAGTGGCTTGAAATGATGGAAGGCCAGCACGGCAAAGACAGGGTGCAAGTTAGCGTTAAGGCGATACGCAACAGGGCTGCGGACAAGCGGCAGTATGAGCGGTACGCTGACATTATCGGCGCTAAGGAATTGCCCAAAACCCTTGAAGGTTTCCAGAATATCAAGTATAATGAACCTGAAAAGTGGCACCTGTTAAAAGGCTATGTTGGCGGGGTGCGAAAAGGCGATCTGTCCGCTTTGACAGGGTTTGCGCATTACCAAAGCGTAGCCGAGGAAGTGACACAAACGCTTGTTGGCGCTGTCACGTCTGATGGGCTGGAAATCAAGGGCTTTGAGACGCATTTCGTTGACCGTTTGATTGGCAGCTATGGTCAGAAGAGAGAGGGTGTAAGCGTAAACGATGCTCTTAACGCCGTCTCAAAACCATCAGAAATAAGAGACACATCACATGGCGGATTGCCCAGCAGAACTTACAAAGGCTTTAACGCCAATGTCACGCTGAACAGCGAAACCGGAAGGCTTGTGCAAGCAAACCCGGCAAGGAGGAAAAAGACTTGATTATCTTAACGGAAGTTCAAGAAAAGGAGCTTCAGGCAGTACTGCCGGATTTTGACGAGCTGCTAACAAAGGACAGTAAGAGAGATTTACTGTTTGAATTGGATTGCGCCATTGTTGGTATGCTGGATGAGAATTATAACAGCACCGAAGAAAGCAGAAAGTATCAGCGTATTTATGACGATATACTCTACAACACGCCAGATGATGACGAAGCGTAGCCCAGCTACCGAAGCGACCCCCCAAGCACCAAGCGCAAGCCGGTGCTTTTTGATTGGAGGAAAGCATGAACAAAGTCATTGTAAAGAACGAGAATGGGGAAACGAGCATCGAGATTAACGGTATGACAATCAAAGGTGTTTTAGCCTTCAATTTTGCGCAAGACGAAGATTTTTCGGATGTGCCGGTATTCTCAATCAAGTTTATCGCAACAGACACAATCGTAGAAAACTAACCACGGCAACCAGCCGCCTTCCGGGGCGGCTTTTGCATACAAACATGAACGGCATGGCGTGAACGTGCCGGGCAAAGGAGAAGAAACATGAAGAACTATTTCAAATGGACAGCGCCTAATTTTGAATGGATGAGTTTATTCTATCCGTGTCAAGGTTACTTCCAAAATCAACACAATAATATTCACAACCTCTTGATTGTATATATAAGTGATGCTTTTTTCTCTTAAGTGACGCTCTCATTCTAATAAAGAATCACTTAAAAACGCTGATATATATGGCTTTTTAAGCCTTGGTGTTGCAAGTGGCGCTATTTTCGCATATATATCCCACTTGCATTTAAACGTAGCTATTGTTGGATAAATCCTTCATTTGACGAAGCTTATTTATAATGATAAAATTTCTTTTACAAATAGGTAAAAAGCCTATGCCACATTATGGAAGGGGGAGCTAAGCACATGGACAAGAGCAAGAAAGCCGTTGCTCTGATTCTTTTTATCCTCCTTCTGTTTGTAATTGTCCTATACATGTCCGGCCTTTTGGGCGGCGGACGCAACATGAGCGCCCATGAGTTGCGCTGCGTACCGGGGCAAAAAATCATGCCTTTCGGCGACAAGCTAATCTATTATGACGGTCAGACCATTTACTGCCTATCCTCCTCCAACCAGGAAATGTGGAGCTATGACATGGGCGGCGGCGCCAGCTTTGATACCGACGGGCAGCGGGTGGTCGCCTGGGCGGGCACCAGCCTGCATATCTTAGACCGTAACGGCCGCTCATCCTACTCAGACTCTTTTGCCAACACCATTCAGTTCGCGCGCATCAGCCAGAAGTACGTTGCTTTCGTAACGGGTACGGCTGAAAATCCCCAGTTGATTTTCAAAGACCTTAACGGCAACCAAGCCGACCAGGAAACTCAGGCCTTTGCCAACAGTGTTATTCTTGATATAGGCTTTTTCGACAACGGCGCCCACGCCTGGATTATTTCCATGGACGTTGGGGCAACAGTGGTCACCTATCGCATGCACTTAATTCAAGTGGGTTTAAGCAACACCGGAACCGTTTCCTTGGGCGAACAGATTACCTACAAGGTGCTGTACGCGGACAATCTCTTGAACGTTATTAACACCCATGAAATTTTGCAGTACACCTACCGAGGCGAAAGGCGCAATAGCGCCAACCGGCAGATTGTCTATGGCTGGCAACTGATTGACTTTAACCTAAGCGGGGACAAGCTGCGCACCCTTTTTGTTCCTGCCTTTCAAACGGCCGGCGTTCAGGAAATGACCGAATTGCGTGTCCTTGAAGGCAACAAAAACTTCCGCTATACGCTGCCTGACACCTGCGTTGGCGCAGGCATCATCGGCAACAGGCTTTTTGCCATTTCCAAAGATTCCCTCTATCGGGCAGACCTGAGCGCCCAGCGCTTTCAGGGGCTGAACCTTCCAAGCAATATTCGTGATCGGGTGACCGGTTACCTTGGCCAATTGGATGGCGGGGTGGCTCTGGTCGTCTGCGGGCAGCGCATCTTCGCGCTTACCTTGCCATAAGGAGAGTATATGAGCGTTGTTGATATTGTTATTTTACTGATTATTGGCGCGAGCGTCATTTACGGGCTGTACCGGGGCTTTATTCAAAGCGTCTTTTCTTTGGTATGTCTCGTGCTTGCGGTATTTATGGCCTTTGCCTATTCGCCCAAAGTTATGGCAAAGCTCAGCGACATGCCGCAATTGCAGGAAGCGCTGGTCGGCTATACCGATGCGATCGTTCGCGTGGGCGATGCCGAGCTTGCCTCCCAAAACATTCAAAACATGGACCAGGGGCTTATCAGCAAGGTACTTTCCAATGTAAAGCTGCCCGCGCCACTTGATACGCTGCTCCGGGACGCGCTTTCATCCCGCCAGCAAGTCAGCGTCAACGACGCGGTCAAAGGTACCATCGTTCAAAGCGCCTTGCATGTCATCAGCTTCATTATTGTTTTTGCGCTTGTCTACCTTGCCGGCCTGATTGTGCTTGGGTTCGTACGCAGAATTTTCCGCTTTCCCGTCCTCAGGCAGCTTGACACCTTGGCAGGCGGAGTGCTGGGTCTTGTTAGAGGGGCGGCGCTTGTATACGTGTTGTCGCTTGTCATGCCGCTTATTCAAACGGTGGTGGTGGACGAGCACTTCCAAACCCTGCTTGAACAAAGCAAATTTTTGCCTATTTTTTCAGACCCCCAGTTTTTTATCCGCATCGTCGGATTGTAAATAGGAGCATACCATGAGTGATTGGTCACGCATACCGCAGCCCCCTCAACCCCCGCAAAATGAACAGCGGGGGGGCTTTGGCTATGCGCCCGAAAATAACCAACCGCCTCATCCTCAGCAGCAAGCCCCCTATCCTCCCGTGCAGCAGGCAGGAAACCCTTTTACGCAAGAGCCATACCAAGACCCGCAACAACCTTATCAACAGCACACGCCAAGCAACCCGCCGCCGCTGCCACAAAGCGCCTGGATGGGCAGCGTGTTCATGCCGCTCAATCCACAAAACCAAGGCCCGCCCCTGCAAGCCGCGCCGCCCCCTTACACGGGCAACGTGCAAAACGCACCCAGCGATGGGCCTTCCCCGCCGCCTATCGACAATATCGGGCGTCTTCCCATCCGCAAAAACAAGCCCGCCAAAAGTATGCTGATTTATCTGTATCTACTGCTTGGTGTTCTGATTTTAATCATCGTTTTTATAGGCATCGGTCAGCTCATCGGCAACAAGGACAGCCGAACCGCCAAGGTAGCTTTAAGCGGACAGGACCTTGCGTATACCGGCGTTGCGCTTATCGCCCGCAATGAAACCACTTTCTCACAGGAAAACGTTTCTTCCATCGACTATATCGCGGAGGAAGGAACTGCCATTACCCGGGGCGATCCTATCTGTGTTGTTTATACCACCGGCTTTTCCGAAAGGGAATATAACAACTTGGAAAAAGCCCGGGCCGACTTAAAAAACTACCAAGAAACTTTAATCGGAAACCTCTTGGCTCCCGATACCCACCTGCAGCAGCTGGACAATGTCGTCATTGAGCGGGCCCTAGAAATTCAAGCCTTGGTTCGCGGTGAAAGCGGTAACCTTTTGCGCCAGGAAGAGTTGATGCAACAAGCCGTTGCCCAGAGGCAAAACTATCTGCGCCAAAAATTTGCTGACGACCCCAAGCTGGCACGCTTTTACGACGCCGAAAAAAACCAATTGCAACGCATCGATACCTGGACCACCGAATATTCCGCTACCGACAATGGCATTATTAGCTTTTATACCGATGGGCTTGAAAAGCCGCTGGCTTCCGGTACCTATAACTTTACCCCCCAACAAGTGGAAGAAATGATCGCCGGTAAAGTGCCCGAAGATGATAGCGTCAGTAAGGATTCCGTAGATATTTACCGCTTGGTGCGCACCACCGGCTGGACAGCCCTGATGATTTCCGACGACCCCGACTGGCATCCCATTGACGGCGATTCCTACCAGATGCTGATCGAATCATTTAAGTCCACCATGGTCACGGCAACGGTGGTTAGATCCACCAAAATCAACAACAAGCAATTGGTGGAGCTATCGGTCATCGGCAACGTGGAGCCGTTGCTTTATACAAGACAGGCAAGAATTCAGCTATCCAAAAACACCATCCTTTATTCCGTTCCTGTAAACAGCCTGTTTGAGCAGGGGGGCATGGTGGGCGTTGTCGCCTCCTTCCAGGAGGGCGAGTTCTTTATTCCCGTCAGGGTCATTTCACAGGACGCAACGCAGGCGCAAATTGAGCCCGTAGAGCAGGGCTATTTGGTCGAGGGCCTGAATATCAGAACCTTTGAATAGCCCGTAAAACTTGCCAAACAGGCGTTTTTTGACTATAATAGGTTGATGCAATCGCAAAACCGGGAAATTTCCCTGATTTGGGAGGAAACAATGAGCTTTTTCGCCAACATGAAACAAGGCTTTCGCAAGGTAAACAGCTGGCTGACAGGCAACCGTGACGAAGAATTCTACGATCAGGCCGCAGAATATGAACAGGACTATCCCGCTTATGGCGCTGACGAGGGACAACAGGACTACCAGCAAGGCTATTACCAGCAGCAGGAGCCCTATTCCCCTTACCAACAGGGACAGGCTTATCAGCAATCCTATGGGCAAAGCTATCAACAACAAGGATACGCGCAGCAAAACTACCAGCAGCATTACGCCCAGTCCCAGCAAGGCTATCAACAAGCCTACCAGCAACCCCAGCAGCAAAACTATCAGCAAGCCTACCAACCGCCCAGACGGCAGGAAAACCCTTACGCGGGGTTTGAACATTTAGCGACCGCCATCAACCCCCAAGGGGGGAGTGAGCCGTCCAACCGCAGGAAACGGCAGTCACAAATTCCGGACAATGTCGTTCCTATCAACCAGCAACAAGCCCCCCAGCAAAAAGAGACCGAACCACAGGCGCCTGCGCAGCCTCACGAACAGGTACATCCCATTATCGCTATCGCTGAAGTGTACGATATGCCCACCTGCCTTAACGCCATGCAATATATTAAGCAGGGCGCAGTTACCATTGTAACGATGCGGGAGAACCAAAGTCCGGAAGACACCCGCCGTTTAACCGACCTGTTAACAGGAGCCGTTTATGTGTTGGGCAGCCAGATTAACCGCCTGTCCAACTCGCAAAACTACTATGTTATTTCGCCCAAAAATTATCAGGTGGGGTTGGTGCGCCCGCAAACCGAAGCCCGGCAAAATCCCTATATGCAGGAGCAAAGCTATCAGCCCGCCTATGAGCAGCAGGCATATCAGCAGCCCTATCGGCAGGCGCCGCCTGTCTATGGCCATCAGGAGCGGCCTCGTCGTTCAAGTATTTTAGACAACCAATATCCATCATATTCAGCACAATAAAGTAGGAGGTTATCCCCATGCCCGTTACCGTCGATATGATCGTTGAAAAGGAATTTCAAAAAAAGCCGCTAGGCTATGATATCAAGCAGGTGGATGATTTTCTCAACGAAATTTGCGACACCTTGGAGCAAATGGAAGCCAACATCGCCGATTTAACCAAAAAAGCACAGGCGCAGCAGCGTTCCGCCGGTTTTGCGCCCATCCCCGAAGCCCGCCCCTTGCCGCTTCAGGCCACCGCTCTGCCAAGCGACCTTGTAAGCGCCCAAAAGCTTCTGGAAAAAACCCAACTGGCTTGCGATGAAATTTTGGAGGACGCCAAAAAGCGCGCCGAAGCCATTGTCAAAGAGGCGACCCCCGACCCGGAAGTAGAGATGCTCACCGAAAAGCGCAATGCCTTAAAGAGTGAAATCGCGGAGCTGGAAGGACAGCTTGAAGCCTTCCGCAGCCGCATGCAAAGCTTTTTCACCCAAGAAGAAGACGAGCAATGAGGTTGGGCGCGATTGAAGCCGGCGGCACAAAAATGGTCGTCGGTATTTTAGATGAAAGCCTAAAAGTCCTTTCATCCCAAACCTTTCCTACCCGTTCGCCCGAAGAAACCCTGCCTGACCTGATCGGTTTTTTTGAAGGGAAAAAGATAAACGCCCTCGGCATCGGTTCTTTCGGGCCTGTGGATGTGCACCAAAACAGCCCCACCTACGGGCAGATTTTGGCAACGCCCAAACTGCAGTGGCGAAATTATCCCCTGCTTCAAACCCTGAAGGAAGCTTTACAGGTGCCTTGCGCCCTTGATACCGACGTAAACGCAGCCGCCCTGTGCGAGCAGCGCATCGGCGCCGGAAAAGGCGTGGACAATCTATTGTATCTAACGGTAGGTACAGGCATCGGCGGCGGACTGATTGTAAACGGCCAGCCCGTGCACGGCGCCCTGCACCCCGAATGGGGGCATATCGGCCTTCAGAAAACGGCCAACGATCTCCTAAAAAAAAGCGTCTGTCCCTATCACGATAGCTGCGGCGAGGGTTTGGCGTCCGGCCCCGCCATGAAAGAACGCTGGGGAATGCCCGCCCAAGACTTGCCCGACAATCACCCCGCCTGGGCGCTGGAGGCCGAGTATCTGGCGCAAATTTGCGCGACGGCCCTGTACACCGTAAGCCCCGAAAAAATTATTTTAGGCGGCGGTGTCATGCACCACACAGCCCTGTACCCGATGATTCGCAAGCTGGTGAAAGAAAAAATTAACAACTATTTGTCTTCACCCGTTATAGACGATTGGGACAACCTCATCGTTCCTCCTCAATTTTATCCCGAAAGCGGGCTGTATGGGGCAGGCATTTTAGCGCAGGAAGCCCTCTAAAATCCAAAAATCAAATTCTAAGTCTTGGCGAAGCATTTACCGCTTCGCTTTTGTGTTATAATCTCTAATGGTAACACTCACAAAAAGGAGAAACCATGCAGAAAACCATTTCCATCCGTGGCGCGCGGGTGAATAACTTAAAAAATATTTCACTGGACATTCCAAGGGATAAATTGGTGGTCCTAACGGGCCTGTCAGGCTCGGGTAAGTCGTCCCTCGCCTTTGATACCATTTACGCCGAGGGGCAAAGGCGCTATGTTGAAAGCATGTCCAGCTATGCCCGCCAGTTTTTGGGCGTAATGGACAAACCCGATGTGGATTCCATTGACGGCCTGTCCCCCGCCATCAGCATCGACCAAAAAACCACCAGCAACAACCCCCGCTCTACTGTAGGCACAGTCACCGAAATCAGCGACTACCTGCGCCTTTTGTATGCCCGCATCGGCGTTCCGCACTGCCCGCAGTGCGGCAAGGAAATCAGCCAACAAACGGTAGACCAAATGATTGATACCGTGCTTGCCCTGCCGGAAGGCACCCGATTGCTTTTACTCAGCCCCATTATCAGGGGCAAAAAAGGCGAACATGTCCGGGTGCTTGAAAACGCCAAAAAGGCCGGTTTTATGCGCGCCCGTATCGACGGGACAGTCTATGATTTGGACGAGGCGCCCAAACTTGCCAAAACCAAAAAACATACCATTGAATTGGTGGTGGACCGCATCAGCGTACGCCCCGATTTGCAAACCCGCCTGACCGCCTCCTTTGAGACGGCGCTTGAGCAGTCGGGCGGCCTTGCCATTGTACAAATTGTCGGCGGCGAGGAAATTCTCTTTTCCCAGTCCTTTGCCTGCGCCGATTGTAACCTCAGCATGGAAGAGCTTACACCCAGATTATTTTCCTTTAACAGCCCTGACGGCGCCTGCCCCGCCTGCTCGGGCCTTGGCGAATTTATGACCTTAACGCCCGAATCGGTAGTGCCAAACCCTAAAAAATCTATTAATCAAGGCGCCATTCATACCATGGGCTTTTCTTCGGCTGATAACGAAAACAGCACCGGACGCATGGTGTTTGAAGGGCTTGCCAGCGCCTACAGCTTCAGCCTGGATACCCCTTTTGAAAAGCTGTCCGACACCGCCAAGAACGTTATCCTCTATGGCACGAAGGGAAAAAAGTTTTCCGTTACCATTCAGTCCATTCATGGCAGGGGCGAATATAAAATGGCCTTTGAAGGCATTATTCCGGCCACCATGCGGCGCTACCGGGAAACCAGCAGCGATATCATGAAAGAAAAGTACGAAGAGTACATGGAACTTAAAACCTGCTCTGCCTGTGGCGGCGCCAGATTAAAACCGGCCGCCCTTGCCGTCACGGTAGCGGGAAAAAACATTGCGGAAGTCAGCGACCTGTCCCTTGACGAATGCAGAAATCACTTTGCCTCCATCAAGCTAAGCCCCATGCAACAAACCATTGCCGCCCCCATCCTCGGCGAAGTGGACGCCCGCTTGGGCTTTTTAATCAATGTGGGGCTTACCTACCTAAACCTTTCCCGTGCGGCTGGCACCTTATCAGGCGGCGAAGCCCAGCGCATCCGCCTTGCCACCCAAATAGGCTCAGGCCTCACGGGCGTACTATACATTTTGGATGAACCAAGCATCGGCCTGCACCAGCGGGACAACAACCGCCTGCTTGCCACCCTCAAGCGCCTGCGTGACCTTGGAAACACCCTGATCGTGGTGGAACACGATGAAGAAACCCTACGCTCGGCCGACCACTTGGTGGATATCGGCCCGGGCGCCGGCGAAAAGGGCGGCGAAGTAATCGCCCAAGGAACGGTGGACGATATTATTCGCTGCCCCGCCTCCGTAACGGGACAATACTTAAGCGGACAAAAGCGCATTCCCATCCCCAAAAAAAGAAGAAAACCCACCGGCTTTTTAACCGTGGAAGGGGCGGCCGAAAATAACCTGAAAAATATCGACGTTACCATTCCCTTGGGCGTGTTTTGCTGCGTTTCGGGCGTATCGGGCAGCGGAAAAAGTTCGCTGGTTAACGAGATTCTTTATAAATCGCTTGCCCAAACCTTGAACCGCGCTCAATCCCGCCCGGGCAAACATAAGGGCATCAAGGGCGTGGAACAGTTGGATAAAATCATCAACATCGACCAGTCGCCCATCGGGCGTACCCCAAGATCCAACCCCGCCACTTATACAGGCCTGTTTGATTTTATCCGTCGGCTGTTCGCAAGCCTGCCCGAGGCAAAAGCAAGGGGCTATGAGCCGGGGCGCTTCTCCTTTAACGTGAAAGGCGGCAGGTGTGAGGCGTGCACGGGCGACGGGGTTTTGAAAATCGAAATGCACTTCATGGCCGATGTGTACGTGCCTTGCGAGGTGTGTCACGGCAAACGATATAACCGAGAGACCCTGGAAATTAAATATAAGGGCCATTCCATCAACGACGTCCTGAACATGACGGTGGATGAAGCCATGCGCCTGTTTGAAAACCACCCCTCCATCATGCAAAAGCTGCGTACCTTAAGCCAAGTGGGGCTTGGGTACATTCGCCTTGGACAAAGCAGCACGACGCTATCAGGGGGCGAAGCGCAGAGGGTGAAGCTTGCCACCGAGCTTAGTCGGCGGGCTACCGGCAAAACCATGATTTTACTGGATGAACCCACCACCGGACTGCACTTTGACGACGTCGGCAGGCTCATTAAGGTACTGCAAAAATTGACCGAGGCGGGCAATTCCATTTTGGTTATCGAACACAATTTGGATGTGTTAAAGGTAGCAGACTACATCATTGACTTAGGCCCCGAAGGCGGCGTAGGCGGGGGCACGGTGGTGACCCAAGGAACGCCTGAAGAAATTGCCGCCTGCAAGAAAAGCTATACTGGCCAGTATCTTGTAAAATCAAGCATCAAGCCCCAAAAGGAGTAGGAAAATGCGCTGCGGATGCCCCTACTGTGAAGCGTTCATGATTCAGGCTGAAAGCGAAAACACCTGTATTTGTCCCGACTGTGGCTACCGGTGTACTGCCTGTCTTGGCACCAACTCTATGCTTTCTAAAGAAGAGATCAAGCAAATGAAAGAAGGCAGGCTCCCTTTCCCTTTTGCCAATGGTGGTAATTAGCGTCATCCTTGACGAAAGAGAGGGATTGCTCTATCATAAATCAAGCAAAATGTAAGGAATCGGGAGGAAAGCTTATGACCCCAAACCCACACCGTCAGGCAGGAAAGCTTATCAAAAGGTACTTACCTCAAACGATAGGATACACACTGCTTACCCTGCTCGCCCGCCTGATTGCGCTGGCGCCCCTTGTATTAACTTTGGGAGGCTACCGCCCGATTGAGCCGCCCATTGTCAGCATTATTGTAGGCTTTGTACTTACTTGTTTCCTTTACCTGCTGGTGGTTGCTCCCTTGCGCATGACCTATCGGCGCTTTTTTGCTACAGCAGCAAATTCGGACAAGGTACAAATGCAATTGTCGTGGACAAAGACTGTTAACCTTCAAATAAAACGTACTTTGCGTACTTTTTTATATCATTTACCATTTATTTTTGCTTTGTTTGTATTTTTTTACTATACAAAGATAGCCGATGCTGTAACATTTTTAAATTTTTTTAGAAGCGTGGGACAAACCGTTATCCAGCAGATTTCATCAGTAATGTTGGCTTCTAAAATCGAATCTTTTAGAAACATAGGACAGACCTTTGCTCAAACCTCAGGTCTAGCACCTGAATTAATCATTAGCACCTCAGTTGTGATATGTACTTTACTTATTTCCGCACTCATCTCTTATTTTGGAGTTATGAGACATATCTTTCTTGATATGCTCCCCCTGTCAACGAACAAACCGTTTAAGGAAGCAAAACGCCTGAAAAAACAAAATAAATCTGCTCTAAAACAAGCAAAGTGGGGCAACTTTTGGCTATCCTTGCCCTTTACACTGGTCACCCTTTATTTCTTAGGGACATATATTGTAAGTAGATTAACAGGCAAAACCATAGACGACTTGTTAACAATCGCACTTGTATTTTTAAACCTCGATTTTTCCGCTACTGCCCTCTACGGGGTATTGGGCGCCTTTGTGTTGCTGTATTTGCCGCTCTATCCCCTGCGCAAGGTTGCGCTGTCCTGCGCTGCCGTAGAATAGCATGCGCTTAGACAAGCTCCTGTCAAAGCTGCTCCCCCTTTCAAGGGTACAAGCCAAAAAAGCAATTACTCTTGGGCAGGTTTTGGTTAATGGGCAAAAAGCACAACCGGAAACTAAGGTTGCACAAACGGATACCGTTACCCACCAGGGCAAAACGCTAAACCTTTGCCTTGAGCGTCACTACATGATGAACAAGCCCCCAGGGGTGCTTACCGCTGCCCGTAACAAAAGCCAAAAAACCGTGCTTGACCTTATGCCGCCGGAAACCGCCTCCCTTGGCTGCATGCCCGTTGGCCGGCTGGACAAGGATACTGAGGGGCTGCTGCTTTTCACAACCGATGGGGAATTAGCCCACCGCCTACTTTCGCCCAAGCGTTTGATACCCAAAGTGTATAAGGCCGTGGTAAAAAACGAGGTGAAAAGTGATACTGTCGAACAATTTGCCCAAGGCGGAATGTTCGGTAAGCTCGAAGCAATGCCCGCCAAGCTCGAAATGCTTGGAACAGTTGACCCTTCCAGCATGAACTTGGAGCCGGGCGAATACACCAAGGTTTTGGTTACCGTGTATGAGGGGCAGCACAGGCAGGTTCGGCGCATGCTCATGGCCTGCGATAACGAGGTCATTTTTCTCAAACGCCTGTCCTTTGGCCCTCTTTGTTTAGACGACAAGCTTTCCCCCGGCGAATACCGGCCCCTGACCGATGACGAATTAAGTGATTTAAGAAAGGCGGTATCCATTGACTGAAGGCATGTACTATGAGGCGCGGCCGCAGACCCCGTCAAAGCCGGTGGTATTTCACCTCAAGTGGAAGGATACCCGCTTTACCTTTACCACCGACGCGGGCGTATTTTCCAAAGGTGAGCTGGATCCCGGCACCCGCTTGCTGCTGACCGCCCTGCCTCTGCCGCTTCAAGGCAGCCTGCTTGATTTGGGATGCGGCTGGGGGCCTGTCGGGGTCATTGCAGGCNAACTGTCGCCCGGCGCTTCCATTACCATGTGCGATATTAACGAGCGGGCGGTTGCCTTAGCCAAGCAGAATTTGCTTGCAAACGGCGTGAAGGCCGAGGTTTTCTGCACGGACGGCACCAAGGGACTTCAAAACAGCTATTCCGTCATCGCCCTGAATCCGCCCATCCGGTCGGGAAAGGAAACGGTATATCGCTTGTTTAGAGAGGCAAAAGACAGCCTTGAAAAAGGTGGCGCCCTATACATTGTCATGCGTAAGCAACAAGGCGCGCCCTCCGCCAAAAAGTACTTGCAAACACTGTTTGATTCTGTTGAAACCGTCGCCCGAAAAGGCGGCTATCATGTATTTTGTTGTAAAGGAGAAAACCAATGAAGTTTGATGCAGCTTTTTTTGACCGTCCGCTCAACCGTTACGGCACCGATTCCCGTAAATGGGAACAACCGGGGCTTATGCAGGAAGGCTTTATTCCGCTATGGGTGGCAGACATGGATTTCGCCTGCGCACCCGCCATTAACGAGGCGCTCACCAAAAGAGCGCAGCACCCAAACTATGGTTATACCATCCTTCCGGACAGCCTCATTGCGGCCATCCGCGATTTTTGGCAAAGACGCCACCGGGTCACTGTAAAGCCCGAAGAGCTTTGTTTCCTGCCCTCAGTGGTGACGGGCCTTCGCATGGCCGTCAAAGCACTGTCGCAGCCGGGCGACAAGGTGGCTATTTTTACGCCTATCTACGCCCCTTTCTACGCGGCCATTAACGAAAGCGAGCGTCAGTTGGTGGAGCTTCCCTTGATAAATGGCAACGATTACCGCTACACCATCGACTTTGCAAAAGTGGAAAGCGCTTTCAAGCAAGGAGTGAAGCTGCTGATGCTTTGCTCCCCCCACAACCCCATTAGCCGCATCTGGACAAAAGAAGAGCTGATCAAGCTGTGTGACCTGTGCAACAAATACCAAGTGAAACTGGCCTGTGATGAAATTCATAACGATTTTATCTACCAAGACCACCCCTTTACCCCCATTTTGACCCTTGAACAAGCGCCCAACGACACCCTTTGCCTTGCGGCCCCCTCCAAAACCTTTAACGTGGCGGGCTTGCAGCTTGCCTACATGATTAGCAGGGACACCGCGCTTATGGAAACAACTGCCCTAAATATGCGCCGCCTGGGCATTGAACGTGGTAATATTTTTTCACTGGTCGCCGCCAAAGCCGCCTACGAAAAAGGCGATGAATGGCTGGACGGCTTACTCGCTTATCTTGACCAAAACCGCAAACACCTTGCGGATTATGTAAAAACCCACCTACCTCTGGCAAAGCTCACACCCATCGAGTGCACATACCTTGCCTGGCTGGATATCAGCGCCTACGAAACGGACGACACAACGCTTGAGGAAAAGCTTAAAACCAACAAGGTGGCATTTACCATGGGCTATGTCTTTTCCAAAGAATTAGGTAAAAATCACCTGCGCATCAACTTCGGTTGCCCCAAAGCACAGTTGCTTGCCGGACTTGAGCGCCTGAAAAACGCACTCATTTCTTAAAAAGGAGTTTGTCATGTACAGAAAATTAGATGAAATTCTTGTATCTCTGCGCCCGCAGATGGTAGAAACACTCAAACGCTGGGTGGCCATTCCCTCCGTAAAAGGCGAGAAAACCGAAGGCGCTCCCTATGGTGTGGAGATACGCCGCTGCCTTGACCAGGCGCTAAAAGATTGCGCCGACCTTGGCTTTGAGGTGGAAAACATCGGCAACCATGCCGGACACGCCGACTTTGGCAAAGGCGACGATTATGAAGCGCTTGCCATTTTAGCTCACTTGGATGTAGTGCCCGTTGGCGAGGGCTGGACGCGTGAGCCCTTTAATCCCGTGGTGGAGGACGGTATCATGTACGGCCGCGGCACCAGCGATGATAAGGGACCGGCCGTAGCGGCGCTGTACGCCATGAAGGCCGTGAAAGACTTAGGCATTCCCTTGAAGCGCAAGGTGCGCCTGATTTTGGGCTGTGATGAAGAGTCGGGCTGGGAAGACATGCGCTATTACGCGCAGCACGCAACCCTGCCCCGCTCGGGCTTTAGCCCCGATGCCGACTATCCTGTCATCAACATTGAAAAAGGCGGTATGCATATCAGCATCGAGGCTGAACTGCCCACAGAAGGGCTTCAGGTACTCTCCTTTAACACGGGCGAAAGGCCTAATGTGGTGCCCGGCTCCGCCAAAGCAAAGATTCAGGATGGCGCCGACTTACTACAAAAGGTTGATGAACTCAGCAAAAAATATGGCTGGAAAGTGTCGGCCCAAGAAGAAGACGGCTG
>JGI24711J26586_10000533_pt1 | contig 29509 bp, 25 predicted proteins | sample BioPla3DNA1_FD_26586 | JGI IMG/M metagenome (IMG submission 26586)
GACGGAGGCACCGCCAGCGAAATAGCATATAAAAATATACCTTTTTACATGACCAATAAAGGATATGGAGTGTTTGTTGACAATGCCGGTGATGTGTCCTTTGAAGTGGCCAGTGAAAAGGTAGAACGGGTACAATTCAGCGCAAAGTCGGAAAGATTGGATTATTACATAATCAACGGCCCTTCACCCAAAGATGTGGTAAGAAAATATACAACCTTGACCGGCAGACCGGCTCTCCCCCCTGCCTGGTCCTTCGGGCTCTGGTTAACTACTTCTTTTACCACCAGCTACGATGAAGACACCGTAACCGGTTTTATCCAGGGAATGGCCGACAGAGATATACCACTTCATGTCTTTCATTTTGACTGCTTTTGGATGAAGGGCTATCAATGGTGTGATTTTAAATGGGACGATGAGGTATTCCCCGATCCTGCCGGTATGCTAAAGCGTTATAAAGAGCGCGGATTGAAGATTTGTGTCTGGATTAACCCTTACATAGCCCAGAAATCATATTTGTTTGATGAGGGAATGGAAAAGGGTTATCTGGTTAAAACAAAAGACGGAGGCGTCTGGCAAACCGACATGTGGCAGCCGGGTATGGCTCTTGTGGACTTCACCAGTGAAGATGCCTGCAAATGGTATCAATCAAAGCTCGAAGAATTGTTGGACATGGGTGTAGACTGTTTCAAGACAGACTTTGGCGAGCGGATCCCTGTAAGAGATATTGTCTATAATGATGAATCTGATCCATTAAAAATGCACAATTACTATACATTCCTTTTCAACAGAACAGTATTTGAATTGTTGGAGAGAAAGAAAGGGGTTGGTAAAGCAACAGTCTTTGCCCGGTCTGCAACAGCGGGATCACAACAGTTTCCGGTTCATTGGGGCGGAGATTCCACCGCCAGTTATCCTTCCATGGCTGAAACCCTTCGTGGCGGCTTATCCCTTTCTTTATGCGGATTCGGCTTTTGGAGTCATGACATAGGTGGCTTTGAGAGAACAGCATCTGCTGATTTATACAAACGCTGGTGCGCTTTTGGCATGCTTTCATCCCACAGCCGTCTTCACGGTTCTGATTCCTACAGGGTTCCCTGGGCATTTGATGAAGAAGCAAGTGTTGTGTTAAGAAAGTTTGTCAAGCTGAAATGCAAATTAATGCCTTATCTGTATTCACAGGCAGTGAAAGCTCACACCGAAGGAATTCCTATGCTCAGACCCATGTTTATGGAATTTCCTGAGGACAGAGCTTGTGAAACATTGGACATGCAGTATATGTTGGGGGATTCTCTTTTAATAGCACCGGTTATGAAGGAAAACGGGAAAGTGAACTATTACCTCCCGGCAGGAAGATGGACGAATTATCTGACAGGAGAAGTAATAAACGGCGAACGTTTTTCAAAGGAAGTTCACGACTATATGTCATTGCCCCTGATGGTCCGGCCAAATTCGGTCATAGCGGCCGGAGCCTGTGATTCAAGACCTGATTATGACTATTTTGACGGGATAACATTTGAGTTGTTTGAAATAGAAGACGGGGCTAAAGTTATAACAACTGTACCCGATCTTCAGGGGAAAACTGTTTTGACCGCAGTTACTGCGAGGAAGGGGAATACAATAACAGTCTCTCTGAAGGGCAAATTCGCCGGTTGGTATGTATGCGCTCATTCTAATGGCAAGAAACAAAGAATAAAAGGACTGACTGATAGTATCAGTTTTGATTTGGACACAATTTAGCTTATAATTCAATTGAATGATTTTGTCTTTTTTTCAAACAATATGATGTATAATTGGTATAGCAATATGCATATGTGGTCATGTTACACCATAAACCGGAATAAATCCTGCGCAAAACGAACTCGCCTTTTTGCATCATGTTTATGGTATAATTGATGAAAAAAAGAGAGGGTATACAATGAACATTTGGCATGATATCAGCTCAAAGCGAATTAATTCAGAGGATTTTTATGCTGTAGTTGAGATACAAAAAGGTTCTAAAACAAAGTATGAACTGGATAAAGAAACAGGCATGCTTGTACTTGACCGTATTCTTTCAACATCAACACATTATCCCGCTAATTATGGGTTCATTCCCCGTACATATGGGGACGATAATGATCCTCTCGATGTGTTAATTCTTTGCTCGGAACCAATTGTCCCAATGACGCTNGTGAGATGTTATCCAATCGGGGTATTTTCTATGATTGACAACGGCAGAAAGGATTCTAAAATTATTGCTATACCTTTTACTGACCCCAGCTATAACGGATATACAGATGTTTCCGAACTGCCAAAACACATTTTTCTCGAGATGACCCACTTCTTCAGCGTATATAAGGAGTTGGAGGAAGTAGAAACAGAGGTCACGGAGGTTGAGGGACGCAAAAAAGCTATCCTGACAATTCAAAAAGAAATTGAAAGGTATAATGAAGTGTTTTGCAGCAAGGTTTGTGATTAGAACAAGCCGGATTTCCACATCTTATAAATTTCTTCGGTGGCAAGAGCAATCTTAGTCACCGAAAAATGGCTGCACTGCGGATATATATAGTATGTATCTGTTAAAGTATTAAGATCTACACAGTCACCATGTTTGCCAAGATAATTATATTCAATATGGCAGGAATACAGTGATTTTGCGTTAAATGTAACCGAATACGGGGTTCCCTCATATTCGCCTTCCAGAACAAAACCATTAATATCATGTGTAAGCTTTCCTTTTCCCAGATTTATAAAACCTTTGGTATTCGGCAGCGTGTCTACATTAACCTCTGATTCAAATCTGTAGGTGCCGCTTTCTATTTCCATGCGTACCTGCTCTCTTTCCCATTCATACCAATCCGGAATATGTGTAAACTCTGTTTCCCCGTTTATTGCTGATAGTTCACCATACTCGGACATCTCCCACTCCTTTTTACAGCTGTCACACCAAAGCTTATTTCCGTCCGACATCATATAATATTGTGTATGGCAGTTGGGACAATGATAAAGCACCTTATGAAGACCCTTTGCTCTATCGGGATAGCTTATCCGGATATTACGATCTTTTTGCCATGCAAAATCATCATACTTAAATGCTGTATTGATTCTGTCGTTAATTTCTTCATAATCCAGTGTGGCTGCTTCCTCCTTTGTTATCAAATGAGTCAGCACAGCTTCCATTGGCTTCACTTTTCTGTTCTTCAGATTCCAGAAAGGTGAATTCACATGATGNCCATGCATAATTAATGATACAACCGGAATCTTTAAAAGCTTANCCAATTTNCCCAGCGAGTCCGGAAGGACTGCATTAGTACCGCANAGTGAATACCTGGCTTCCGGNTAAAGCACAATTACGTCTCCATTTTCAGCAACCNTTTTCATATGNCGAATCATTACCGTATCATTTGTAAACTTACGCTTACAAATACATCCAACGTTTCTTAAGAGCCACTCCCGGCCAATAAAGCCGTCTATTGCCACTATATAATTTGCACGGTGGGGGAATATGGCCGCAGTTGTTACTTTGAAATCAATAAAAGAATTATGATTACACAACAATAGGTATGGAGGCTTTATGCCCTGCATCCCCACTTTGATTATTTTAACGCGGTGAGCCCAAACAGCCGGGTAACTTAGTAACCATGTAACCGGTCTTAAAAAATGACGCTGCCTTATAGGCTTTTTCAGCATATCAAATCTGTCGAATTCTAATATATCCATATAAACTCCCTTTAAGCGATATTAATCTAATTATACTGTTCAATTCGACATAATTCATCATAATTTTAATTAATACCCCGAAAATCGGCAAGAAACTTTTAGACAAATCTTTTCTTAATATAAATAGATATTTTATTGCGGATAAAAAAATAACGGATTTCAGTTTTTTAAAACGCTCCGGTTTATTATCTGCTTATGAACAGCACAGGGGCAACACCAGGATATCATAATAAAAAATTCCTTCGTTTTTTATCTTTACGATTGTTTTGTAATGAAACCGGCAGAGCAGTATTAATATCGACAAAATTTCTTATCAAAAAAGTGTTTTAATGGGCTTAAAGTAGTGGTCAAGAACAACATTTTTGGTATAATTGATAAGGTTCCATAATAATTCAATTATCACACATCAATAAAAGGAGTTCGCAATGAAAATCATTACAAAAAACAAACGGATCAAAGTATTTGTTAACGGCCGGGAAATGGAAGTCTACGATAATTTGACTATCCTCCAGGCCTTACTCCAGGAGGATATACATATACCCCATCTTTGCTATGATATCCGTCTTGAACGTTCAAATGGAAACTGTGGATTATGCGTGGTAGAAGTAGGCGAAGGTGAACAAAAAAGGGATGTAAAAGCATGTCAGACGCCTGTCCGGGAGGGTATGGTTATCACCACCAACAGTCCCAAGCTAAAAAGCTATCGTAAGGTTCGTCTGGAGCAAATTTTATCGGATCACAACGCGGACTGTGTTGCCCCATGTGTTATGACCTGTCCGGCCAATATCGATATCCAGGCTTATCTGCATCATGCAGCAAACGGTAATTTCAGCGCTGCTCTTCAGGTCATCAAAGAACGTAATCCCTTCCCTGTAGCCTGCGGCCGTGTATGCCCACATCCCTGTGAGGCTCAATGCCGCCGTAATCTGGTGGATTCTCCCGTCGCCATTAATCATGTTAAGCGCTACATCGCTGACTGGGATATGGCTCAGGATGAGCCTTGGATGCCTAAAAAGCAAGATCCGACCGGAAAGCGCATCGCCATTGTGGGTGCCGGACCGTCAGGACTAACTTGCGCTTATTATAGNGCCATCAGCGGCCACGACGTTACTGTATTTGAACGCCAGCACTATGCCGGNGGTATGATGCGTTANGGGATTCCCGAGTATCGTCTGCCAGAGGCCACTCTTGANAAGGAAATCGACATAATCAAGAANCTTGGCGTCAAGATTATGACTAAAAAGGCCCTGGGTACTCACATCCGTCTTGAAGATCTCCAGAAGGATTTTGATGCCGTCTATCTGGCTATTGGCTCATGGAACGCTACACCCATGCATATTGAAGGTGAGAATCTCCCGGGTGTTTGGCTTGGTATTCAATTCCTTGAACAGGTCACCAAGCAGGCCGATATTCAGCTGGGTGAAAATGTTATAGTCATCGGCGGCGGTAACACAGCCATTGACTGTGCCCGCGTTGCATTAAGAAAGGGCGCTAAGTCGGTTAAACTGATTTACCGCAGAACCCGCGAGGAAATGCCCGCTGAATCCTATGAAGTTGAAGAAGCCCTTCATGAAGGGGTTGAAATGCTCTTCCTGATGGCGCCTACCAGCATCGTTTCAGAAAATGGCAAGAAGAAATTGCAATGCATCAGGATGGAGCTCGGAGAACCTGATCGCTCAGGCCGTCGTCGTCCTGTGCCTATTGAAGGCAGCAATTTTGAAATAGAGGCCGACACCATAATTGGTGCAATTGGTCAAAGCACGAATACCCAATTCCTCTATAACGACCTCCCTGTTAAGCTGAACAAATGGGGCGATATTGAGATTAACGGTAAGACCTCCCAGACCTCAGAATCCAATATTTTTGCTGGTGGGGACTGTGTCACAGGTCCTGCAACAGTCATTCAGGCTGTTGCCGCCGGTCGCCGTGCTGCCGAAGCTATAGACAGCTTCCTCATGAAGGGGTACGTTCCGGAGAGTCATATAGACTACAGCTGCAGCAGAGGTTCCATGGAGGACCTCCCAAAATGGGATTTTGAGCATTTCCCCAGGCTCAAGCGTGCTAAGATGCCTTCTATTGACCTAAAAGCGAGAGAAGGTAACTTTAAGGAAGTTGAATTAGGGCTCTCTGAAGAAGCTGCTCGCGAGGAATCACGCCGCTGCCTGAGATGCGGATGTAACAGGCAATATAATTGTGACTTGAGAAAAGAGGCTTCTGACCATAATGTTATGTATGAGAAACCAATTCATGATAGGCCTTATATCCCTATTGTTGAGGATCATCCCTTCATTGTCAGGGATCACAATAAGTGTATTTCCTGCGGTCGTTGTATTGCTGCTTGTGCAGAGGTTGAAGGCCCCGACGTTCTGGCTTTTTACATGAAGCATGGCCGTCAGTTGGTGGGAACCAGAAGTGGTCTTCCTCTTTATGAGACTGATTGCGTCAGTTGCGGGCAGTGTGTGAATGCTTGTCCATGTGGCGCATTAGAAGTAAAGAGTGAAAAAGGCAAGGTATTCAGGGCTATCAATGATCCCTCCAAGACTGTGGTTGCCTTTGTCGCACCCGCTGTTCGAAGCGTAGTTTCATCCCATTACGGTATTCCATTTGATAAGGCTTCCGGATTCATGGCGGGGCTTCTTAAAAAGCTCGGTTTTGATAAAGTCTTTGATTTTTCCTTCGCTGCTGACTTAACCATTGTGGAGGAAACCACAGAATTTTTAAACCGCGTAGCAAATAAGGGTGTTATGCCCCAGTTTACCTCCTGCTGCCCCGGTTGGGTCAATTTCGTTGAGCGGCGATATCCGGAGCTTATTCCCCATCTGTCTACCTGTAAATCACCACAGCAGATGATGGGTGCTACTGTGAAAAACCATTATGCCCAGCTGGCAGGTCTCAATAAGGATGATCTGTACGTGGTCTCCATCGTTCCTTGTATTGCCAAAAAATATGAGGCTGCTCGTCCTGAATTTGCTCCCGATGGAATTCGTGATGTAGATGCAGTTCTGACCTCTACCGATATGATAAGTATGGCTGAGCTTAAGCGCATTGATACATCAATCATTGAACCACAGGAATTTGATGAGCCTTACAGGCAGGTCACCGGAGCCGGTGTTCTCTTCGGTGCTTCGGGAGGTGTGGCAGAAGCTGCTCTTCGTATGGCTGTTGAGAAGCTGACCGGTAAACTCATAACCGACCAGTTGGATTTCAAAGAGGTGCGCGGTTTTGCCGGTTTGAAGGAATCAACTGTTGAAGCCAATGATACAACTGTTCACGTAGCAGTTATCAGTGGTCTGCATAATGTTGAACCTATAGTGGAAAAGATTATTCAAGGGGTGGATGTAGGCTATGATTTAATCGAAGTTATGGCTTGTCCCGGAGGGTGTATTTGCGGAGCCGGTCATCCTGTTCCGGAGAAGGTGGGTACCCTCGAACAGCGTCAGAAGGTGCTGGTTGATATTGATAAAACCTCCACCTACCGTAAATCACAGGAAAACCCCGATATCCTGAACCTGTACAATGATTTCTATGGGGAAGCTAATTCACCCTTGGCCCATAAACTGTTACATACCCGCTATCATGCTGTCAATGGTGATATCCGCTGTGCTACTGTTCGCAATAAGGCTAATTCTGCCTTTGTGACCCGTCAGCTTACTTTCTGCACCTGTGATGAATGTTCGGCCAAGGGTTCCAAAGAGCTTTATGCTTCCACCCTTGAGCAAGTGAAAATGCTCAAAATGGATGCTTTTGTTGAGGTTAATACCATCCGTCTTAAGGAAACCCACAATGGTCAGGACATCTATATCACTCTGGATGGAAAGCGTATTGAACCCTCAAAGCTTGAGAGCCTTTCACTAAACCTTAAATAGTTACGGGAACGCTGGATAAGTTCGTATTTTGCCATTCCTCGCTGCGCTGAGCTCAGAATGACAAGCGGAAAGCGACTTTTCAATATGGGATGAGGGACCTTTCTCCTCATCCCATGTTTTTTGTTTCTGCATAAACCTCCGGACAGGCGGTCCCACTTATTGCCGCTGATTTATAACTGCGCTTTTTTTACGCTGATCTTCCAGTTGGAGCCCGTCAAAACATTGTATGCCTTTGAGAAGGATCCCTGGTTGATAGCCACGGCGATATAATCCAGGGAATTCACATAAATAAGGGGCTCGCCAATATAAACATCAGCAAAGGATTTAGCATACCGGATAATATTGCGGTAAACCTCCCGTGTGTCATTCATGATGGCTATCTCTACCCTGCCGCCATAAGGAACCCCCAGTGTCTTAAACAGATCCTTGCTGATGTTGGTCCATAAGCTTCCAAACCGGACATCCAGGATATCGATGGTACCTGTAATAGTATCCCCGTCCATAACAGGCTCCGTGACCGGAAGCTCCACCACGCTGTCGGGATGGACCGCAGGGCCGATATCCTCAAACCGGATGAGACCTGAAGCCAGTCTGGCGCCGGTATAGGCATAAATATCCCTTCCATGGAAGGTGTAGGATTCGCCCGAGTTAGGAAGACGGTTTCTTTCCTCGTCTATCTCTCTGGCATCTTCTATTCCCAGCATACGTTTGATATGGGTCAGGGTCCCGTTATCCGGGGTTATGATGTATTGCCCGTTGACAGTTCTGACAGCAATACTGCGCCTTGTGGAGCCCACTCCGGGGTCAACCACCGAAACAAACACCGAATCCTTTGGCCAGTAGCCCACTGTCTGGATCAGGCGATATGATGCCTCCCAAATATTGTACTGGGGTATTTCATGAGTCAGATCACATATCTTCAGCTCCGGGCATACTGAGTAGGCCACACCGTACATGGCACTGACAGCGCCATCGGCAATACCGAAGTCCGATTGAAAAATCAAAAGACGGCTCATAATGACCTCCTTGCTTTCTATGCTCACTTTTGGAATGTAACCGTCCAGTCGCTCCCATAGTCCACATGCCAGGTCTCGCAGAAGCTGCCCATGCATGTGGCAACGCCGATGTTCATCAGCTCATTGGTATATATGACGGTCTCTCCCTTATTAACGTATCCAAATGATTGTGCAAATAGAGCCTTTTCGTGATGAACCACCTTATCCCCATGCCGGATGGTCATATCCACCATATCGCCAAGGGCAAATCCGCATTCCATAAATGCTTTGGCCGGGAGATTGGTCCATAGATTTCCGAAATTCGGGTCATTAATCTCAAAGATACCTTCAGCCCTATTATGGCTGAGCTTTGGCTGGAGGATGGGGTGCACCACAATCTCATCCACCGGGTAGCCTGGACCCACTTCCTCATAGGTGATGATTCCGCTTGCAAGCTTTGCCGCACAGTACCCGAACAGATCCCTGCCATGGAAGATATGGGTTCCTTCTGTGGTCTTCAGGCGATTCCGCGTCTCATCAATTTCGCGTACTTCCTGGATTCCCGCATGAGCCTTCACATGGGTCAGCGTACCGTTATCGGGGGTGACAACTATGTAGCCGTCACAGGTTTTGGCCACACAGGCTCTTCTGGATGTTCCCACACCGGGATCCACAACCGAAACAAATATTGTGCCCTTCGGCCAGAACCGCATGCTCTGATTTAGCCGATAGGATGCGCTCCATATATCAAAATGGGGAATTTCATGGGTCCCGTCAAAAATCTCCAGACTGCGGTCCACAGATTTGACAACGCCGTACATGGCGCAGACCGCTCCCTCTTTGTAAGTAAAGTCTGTTTGAAATACAAGAATGGGTTTGTCCATGTCCTCAAATCCTCTCCTTTAATAACTGATGCTTGTTTACCATAGCTTCCTCTTATGATACAGCCAGTCTGATCATGGCGGCTGTATAAATCTCAAGAAGCTAATACTTATCCCGATTTATACAAATGGATACCACATACTTAAGGTCTCGGCCATGATGTTCTGCGTGATAATCCAGTATACGCAAAACAGTATAAGGATTATATATAATGCCTTGAAGACCTTATCAGCCTTCAGCTCCTCATGCTCGCTGTAATAGGTCCTGGTCCTTCCTCTGCCGTATCCTCTCAGATCCATGGCATTAGAAATGTTTCCCACCCGGTCGAAGGAGGTGGTAATCAAAGGAACCAGAATCAGTATGTTCTGCTTCAGGCGCTTTCCGATGGACGACTTCTTGGGATCCAGTTCAACTCCACGCGTTTGCAAAGATATTTTTATGTTTTGGAAGTCCCTTCCGATATCGGGGATGTACCGAAAAGCAATGGAAAAAATGGTGCATATCTTGTAGGGAACCTTGATAGAATACAATCCGGCCGCCAGTTCAGAAGGTGTGATGGCAAGGATGAAGACCAGAGAAACCATGAAGGAGGTCATCATCTTGATAAAGCGAACGCATAAGTACCAGAGGGTTTCGGCCGACAGGAAAAGGCGTTCGGTCAGTCTGAACAGAACCGTAGTCGTTCCCCCGCACCACATGGTCCCGATATTCGGATCAGCCAGCCAGAACAGCACAATGTTGAGTACGTTCATAAGCCCTATGATAATGAAAAAAAACTTTATGATTTTCCATTGCGGCTTTAGCGATACAAGGCCCATAATGCTCAAAATGGACAGCGGCATTATCAAACGCAAATCAAATGACATTATGATATATACCATAAGAATAAGGAAGGTGCGGACCTTTGTTTTTCCGGTCAGCTTATGCAGGAAGGTTTCTCCGGGAATCAGATTAATCAGAAGCCTGTTGTCCATGAGCCCTCACCATCCTTTCATAGTTAATAAAGTGCTCAATATAAGCCTCCGGCTCGATTCCAAGACGCATAGCCAGGGTATAGAGTGAGGTTTGCTTGAGATTTGCCCGGGTAATAACCTGGTCATTGGACAGAACCCTGAAGACCGAGTCGTCAGCTACCAGCTCCCCCTCAGAGAACACAATGGCACGATCGGTATACTGGATGGCAAGGTGCATATCGTGAGTGATGAAGACAATTGTGATGCCATATTCCCTGTTGAGTTCGTCCAGGAATTCCATAATCTCGGTGTAGTGGCGGTAATCCTGGCCGGCAGTTGGCTCGTCAAGAATGATGATCTCAGGCTGCAGCACAAGAATGGATGCAATGGTAACCCTCTTTTTCTGACCATAGCTCACTGCTGAGACCGGCCAGTTTCTCATGGGATAGAGGCCGCACATCTTGAGGGTCTTTTTTACAGCCTCATCGATCTCCTGCCTGCTCTTTCCCCTGAGCAGCATGGCCAGCTCCAGCTCATCCCTGATAATATCCTTCACCAGCATCTGGTTGGGGTTCTGCATAACATACCCGATTTTCTCACCGATTTCCTTGATGGAATACTTCATATAATCGGTGCCGTTAATCAGAACCTGGCCTTCCCGGGGTCTTATGATACCGCAAATCAGCTTGGCCATAGTGCTCTTTCCGGCTCCGTTCTTTCCCACAAAGGCAACCTTTTCACCCCTTCTCACCGAGAAGGAGATGTTTTTAAGCACCGGGTCCTTGCCATAGGCAAAGGAAACATTCTGCACCTTTAGAATTTCTTCACCAACCTTGGGAACATACTTCTCCAGTTGCACCAGCTGCTGTTGCTTCAGCTTATCTTCAAAAGGGGATAAATCCATTCCCTCAATATCCGACAGGTTTTGGTCCGGCGTCAGCTCACAGCCGGCATACTTCATGGCCTTTATATAGAGGGGCTCCCGGATGCCGTATCGGGTCAGAAGATCGGAAGCCAAAAGTTCGTCAGGCACACCGTCATAGACAATCCTGCCCTCGTTCATCAGGACAATCCTGTCTACGCTGCGGTATAATACATCCTCCAGCCGGTGCTCCACGATCACAACCGTTTTATTCTGCTCCTTATGCATGCGGTCGATTAGCTCCACAGCGGTCATTCCCATTCTGGGATCCAGGGAAGCCAGAGGCTCATCGAAGATCAACAGGTCCACATCACCATGGAGAACGCCTGCCAGGGCAACCTTCTGCTTTTGTCCTCCCGACAGTTCATAGGGCACATGCATGAGAAAATCGCTCATGCCCACAACCCCGGCAGCCCATTCGACCTTTGGCAGCATTTCTTTCCGCGGCATGCTCTGGTTTTCCAGGGCAAAGGCGATATCCTCCCCTACGCTCAGGCCTACAAACTGGGCATCCGAATCCTGAAGGACAGTTCCCACAACCTTGCTCAAAGCAAAGATGCTGGCATCTTTGGTTTCCATGCCAGCAACCTTGCATGAGCCTGTGATAACTCCATCGTATGAAAAAGGATTTAAGCCGTTGATGCAATTTGCCAGTGTTGACTTCCCACTTCCACTGGGACCCAGGATTAATACCTTTTCTCCCTTGCAGATGGTGAGGTTTATGTCATGAAGTGTAGGGGCAGATTGCGATTTATATTTGAATCCAAAATCTTTAAATTCTACAATGGGTGTACTCATTTATATGCATTATTCCTTTTCTTCTTCCATTTTGAGGTTTGTACTGCGGGCATTGCGCCGTGCAAGAGCAAAGAGGATAGGAATACCGACAACTACCAATATGATAGTGTTGGCTATTCCACCTGCAATGGCCTGAAGGAATGTGATGCTCTCTTCACCGCCATAGAAAGCCATCGTCAGCAATGGTGTAATAACACCGAACGCAAACGCGTTTCCGACTACACATGTGACGGCATAGATAACTGCATGAATGGGCTTGAAGATACCTTCATTGATTTTAGCACCATAAAGCGGCAGCAAACCAACGATAAAGCCTAATACGCCGTTACCGACAGACCAGTCGAACCAAAAGCCCCAGCCGCCGATGAGATCAGCGATAATGTTGCCCACTGCGCAGGATATGAACGCCGGAACAGGACCGAACATGGAGCCTACGATGACAGGAATAATCATGGCTGTTGTCAAGTTGGTGTTGGTAAAAATCGGGATCCCGCCAAAGTTCATCAGAACGCCGAAAAGAGCCGCACCGATGGCGATCGCAACCACGGTCTTCGTATTCCATACACCAAGCAATGTTTTCAGAATCTTTTTCATTTCTGACCCTCCATTTAAAAATTTTAAATTATAAATAACCCGCAGAAACGAGGTTATTATAAGGCCGGAAAAACATCTGTTTTACTAAACTCCAATATATATATAAGTTTGTCATCATGAATTAACAAAGCAGAAGGTATTTCATATCTCCAATAAAGGTAGATTTTTACTTAACTTGAGTATTACATCATTCATTCAATTAGTCAATAGAATTCGACATAATCCTTCGCTTAATTGACCTTTCTCAAAGAATTTCTCCATTTCATGCAGCCTTGTGGCATAACTGCTGATATGAAGGCAAAAACAAAACGGGTAAAAAAATAACTATTTTAACAATGTACATGACGAATTCAAAGATGGATTCGTTTTTTATTATATGGCTCAACACTATTTCTGTATAGTATTATTTTCCGGGAGTTTAGGATCAAAAAGCCAATAAGTACAGCAGACATAAAAATAGGGGGTAAAACCCCCTAAAAATTTGGTCGAGGTGAGAGGACTTGAACCCCCGGCATCTTGGTCCCAAACCAAGCGCGCTACCAGCTGCGCTACACCTCGAAGTATAAAGACTTTATTTTCTCTGCTTTCGCAGCAGTGTCTATTATACATTGTTTAAAGATGTATTTCAAGCATTAATTTTATCACCATTAACTTCCATATGAGCTTTATTCAACCTCTGCGAGGGGTTTTGTATCATTCTCGGCACTTGCCTGCTTTTTATCATATACAATAAACATAATCATTCCAATAAAGCATAGAGCTGTAATGAAAGCTGTCAGATAGAAAACATAACGGGGATCCGCCGCATAAATAAAACCTGAAACACTTCCGATAATTGCGCTTAAAATTGCTGTTACGGTATTAAGAAGCGAGTAAATACCTGCCCGTTCCTTGCCCTCCGAAATATCTGCCAGCAAAGTGCTGAAAAAAGGCATAAATATTCCGTGACCAAAAGAATAAATTCCTACTGCTAATACTGCGTAAATCATCATACCATGCGGAAGCATTGTGATCCAGAAAAATGCAGCTGTCTGAAGAAACAATCCTGTCAGTATAGATGCAGGTATATTCTTTCTTGCTGTATTTGGCGTTATAAACAAAAACACAAAAAGCATAACTCCAGCGTACACACCGCCCAGAATTGATGCTGCAGCTTTATCTATTCCCAAATAATCGGTCATGTAAGGAAGAAAATACATGCTGTTATATGCACCTAGTGGTATTATCAGATTAAACAGTATCTGCACGGCCATAGCTATCCTCAGCCGCTTGTTCGAGGAAAGCTGCTTAAATGTGCCCTTATATATTCCTTTTTTCAGCCGTTCTTTAAAATTAAAATTTTTGTGCTCATTAAGAATCTGTTGACCAACCTTTGTTTCGACATATTTACTGTTTCGTATAAAAAACATTGCTGTCATACTCAACATTGCAAATATTATAAAATATCGTTCTGCTCTTACAATGCCATATCTGGCTACTACCAGTCCACCTATGGGAGTAATGATTCCCAGGGATATATTTATAATATTCAATAGGTTATACGCTGATTTGCGCTGCTCTGAGTCAGCATCTTCAATTACCATAAGGTTCCATGATACCCCGGTAACCTTCGTAACATTATTAACAATCGTAGCTATTATAAACATTGTGAGGCTTCTGGAAATAAGAAACAAAAACAATGCAAAAGACCATCCTATCAGATCAAAAATAAGACAAGTCTTTTTCCTGCCCAAAAAGTCTGTAATGCTCCCTGCAAAGAATGAAAAAAATGCACCGGATAAAAACCCCACTGCTGTGATTATTCCAAGCTGCTGTTCTGTTATTCCCATCTCCATAAGGTACAGACTGAAATAAAAAATAAAAATTGTATACGGGATTCCCCATAATGGTTCACAGATTACCGAGGTCCTTGTATTCCCCTTTAGAATATAAAATGATTGAACTATTTTTAGTGCTTTAAATCTTTGCCACATATGTTTCTCCTAAGTTTTAATAGTGTATCCGAAGCATACGCCAATAATAGCATAAAGCCCTGTTTAGAGCAATACAGATCATTTTGTTGCGTATTGATCAGGTTTTAACATATAATAAACTTGCTTTATTGCAAATGAACATCATTTGTTCGTCATAATTGGTAAAATATTTAATTAACCGCCGCAAGCAAACGAAAGGCTGGAAAGTTTGATGCTTCAAAAAATACTATCGCGGATGCGTAAGGCTATAGAAGACTACCATATGATAAGTGACGGCGATAAGATAGCCGTGGGTGTGTCAGGCGGAAAGGACAGTCAGCTCCTTTTGCTAGGATTAAAGCAACTGCAGAGATTTTTACCCCAAAAGTTTGAGATTGTAGCCATTACAATAGACTTAGGTTTTGAAAACTTCAACAGAGATTCTCTTTTAAGGTTTTATAATTATGCCGGAGTAAATTATCATATAGAGAAAACATACATATCTCAGGTGGTTTTTGAAGCCAGAAATGAGCAAAGCCCCTGTTCGCTATGCGCCAATATGAAAAGAGGGGCTCTATATAGCACAGCAGTTAAGCTGGGCTGTAACAAAGCCGCTTTCGCCCACCATATGGATGATGCAGTTGAAACTTTCTTGATGTCCCAGATTTATGAGGGCCGGATCCACACCTTTTCTCCGGTCACATATCTGAATCGCAGAAATATCACATTGATACGTCCCATGATTTATATTGAGGAGAAGCTTATCCATGAAGCTGTAAAAAGCCTGAAACTTAATCCTGTAAGCAGCGGATGTCCGGCGGACGGTGTTACAAAGCGCCAGAACATAAAAGAATTAATCAAAGAGTTGTCTAAAGAAAATCGCCACCTTAAGGCAAATCTCTTTGGTGCGATACAGCGCGCAGGAATTTGCGACTGGAAGCAGAAAAGTAAAGGAAGATTAAACAAATACACTTAAAATTCTTATTTTATATGCCTGCAGATAGCTTCAAAGCTTTGGTCACTTATATCGTGCTCAATTTTACAGGCATCATTAAAGGCAGTCTCTTCGTCAACCCCAAGAGACATAAGAAATTTGGCAATCTTACTGTGCCTTTCATACATCCGTTCAGCTATTTCCGCTCCGGACCCTGTCAGAGTTATATATCCATCAGGCTTCATTACAATATATTTATTCTCACGGAGCAGCTTCATTGCATGGCTGACACTCGGCTTAGTAACACCGAGCTCTGTAGCGATATCAATTGAGCGGGCATAACCCTTCTTTTTCTGTAAAATGAGTATCATTTCCAGATAATTCTCAATAGATTCGTTTACCTGCATTGTCCCGCTCCTTTCTCTTAATATATTATACAACATAATTATAAATTTCCCGGCCTTTTTTGTTCACAGGCAAGGTCGCTTATACAAATGGTAACATTCGTGAACATATTTATCAAGTTTGCTTACTTTTTTGGTGCAGACTGAATATTTTTATTTAATAATTGGAAATAACATATTGACATATTGAGTTAGACGCATTAAACTTAATTTGAAGCATAAGTTAGACGTAACTAACTCTGATAAGGAGGGATACATATGCCGCTTAGTATGGCTGTTACAGGTGAAACTACTTACATTAAAAGAATCACGGGGAAGNATGAAATCCGCCGGCATCTGGAAAGGCTTGGCTTCGTTGCCGGTGTGCCTGTCACTGTCATAAGCGAGCTTAACGGCAATATGATACTCTCAATAAAGAACAGCCGTATTGCGCTTGACAAGAGCATGGCAAACCGGATTATGGTTTAGCAGGAGGAAGCATCAATGAAAACACTTCGCGATATAGAAATCGGCAAAACAGCTAAAATAAAAAAGATACACGGAACCGGAGCTTTAAAGAGAAGGTTTATGGATATGGGCATAACCAGGGGTGCAGAAGTTTATTTACGAAAAGAGGCACCATTAGGCGATCCTATTGAAATAAACGTTCTTGGCTATGAACTTGCAATAAGAAAGAGCGATGCAGAATTAATAGAAGTCGAAGAGTAAAAATTTTTATACGGAAGTTAGATGTGACTAACCCAATCACAATGGAAGTAAATGAGGTAAATATGGAGTTAAGAATCGCATTAGCCGGTAATCCCAATTCCGGAAAAACAACAATGTTTAATGATTTAACGGGCAGTAATCAATATGTAGGTAACTGGCCGGGAGTTACGGTCGAAAAAAAGGAAGGTAAATTAAAGGGAAACCCGGATGTAATTATACAGGATCTTCCCGGCATATACTCTCTTTCCCCTTATAGCATGGAAGAGGTTGTTGCCCGTAATTATCTGATTAATGAAAAGCCTGACGCAATTATCAATATAGTAGACGGTACAAATCTTGAAAGAAACCTCTATTTAACAACCCAGCTGGCTGAATTAGGGATTCCGATGGTTGTTGCCATTAATATGATTGATATTGTTAGAAAAAACGGCGATATTATTCATGCAGACAAGATAGCCAAAGCTTTAGGATGCGAAGTTGTAGAGGTATCAGCATTAAAAGGCATCGGGTCAAAAGAGGTAGCCGAAAAAGCAGCCAGGCTTGCCAGGGCTAAAAAAGCAATTGAGCCTAAACATGCATTTGACGGTGCTGTTGAGCATGCTCTTGCCCATATTGAAGAAGCAATTGAAGGCAAAGTAGAAGAAGGACGAGGCCGCTGGTATTCAATTAAATTATTTGAACGGGATAAAAAGATAATAGACGAACTGAACCTTGATTCTGAAACAATGGAACATATTGAGGAGCATATAACTGAGTGTGAAAAAGAGCTTGACGATGATGCTGAGAGCATCATAACCAATCAGCGATATGCATATATCAGCAAACTTATAGACATATTCGTTGAGAAAAAGAATAAATCAAAGCTTAACACTTCCGATAAAATTGACCTTGTTCTTACCAACAAGTGGCTTGCATTACCTATTTTCGCCCTTGTTATGTTTATTGTGTATTATATATCGGTAACAACGGTAGGTACTATCGTAACTGATTTTACCAATGACACTCTCTTTGGAGAATGGATTATCGGACCCCTTTCCACCTGGCTGGAAGGTATAGGGGTAGCAGGCTGGCTTACAGGTCTTATAGTAGACGGTATCATCGGCGGTGTAGGAGCAGTCCTGGGATTTGTTCCTCAAATGGCTATTTTGTTCCTGTTGCTGTCAATACTTGAAGAGTGCGGATATATGGCCCGTGTCGCATTTATTATGGACAGAATATTCAGGAGATTCGGCCTTTCAGGCAAATCTTATATTTCCATGCTGATTGGATCTGGTTGCTCTGTCCCGGGAATTATGGCCTCCCGTACAATAGAAAATGAAAGAGAACGCAGAATGACAATTATGACAACATCCTTTATCCCCTGCGGCGCCAAAATGCCTATTGTCGGTTTTATTGCCGGAGCATTATTCGGCGGAGCATGGTGGGTTGCCCCTACAGCATACTTTATAGGAGTTGCGTCTGTTTTAGTTTCCGGAATAATTCTTAAAAAGACTAAATCCTTTGCCGGGGAACCTTCTCCTTTCATNATGGAGCTTCCCGCATACCATATTCCATCAGCTAAGAATGTATTAAGAACAACCTTAGACCGGAGCTGGTCTTTTATAAAGCGTGCCGGAACAGTTATTCTGGCGGCAAGCGTACTAATATGGTTCTTAAGCAACTTTGGTATAGTTGAAGGATCTTTCGGCCAGGTTGAGGATATGAACCTCAGCATATTGGCAGTATTGGGAGGATTAATAGCACCTGTTTTTGCCCCGCTTGGCTTCGGTAACTGGCAGTCGGCTGTTGCAACAATAATGGGCCTGGTAGCAAAAGAAGAAGTCGTAGGCGTCTTTGGTGTATTGTATGGAGTAAGTGGCGATGCCCTGGCATTAGTTGAAGAAGGTGCTATAGAAAGTCTATCCCCTATAGCTGCCCATTTTACAGCTCTTTCAGGCTTCTCCTTCCTGCTGTTTAACCTGTTGTGCGCTCCATGCTTTGCAGCTATCGGTGCTATTAAACGTGAGATGAATAATCCGAAATGGACCTGGTATGCCATTGGTTATTTATGTGTATTTGCATACTCGGTATCAATTATCGTATATCAGTTGGGAATGTTCTTCGGGGGTAACGGTTTCAACATCGGGACAGCAGTTGCACTGGCTGTTTTAGCAGCTATGCTCTATATGATTTTCAGAAAGAATAAATATGAAACCACTGCCCTTAACTGTCTGAAAGGAGTGAACGCACAATGCTAAACTTTATAATAAATAATCTTCCCTCCATAATAGTGGGAGCGATTGTATTTGTAATAATCGGAGCTGTTTTAATAAAGCTTATCCGGGATAAGAAAAATCATAAAAGCTCCTGCTCTGCCTGTTCGGGCTGTCCAATGTCAGGTGAATGTCATAAATAGTGCAAGCGGGAAAGTACCGGGTTTTTATTCCGGGAAATGTGATTTATAGAATATAGCCTATGATAGTATGAATTTACGACTTTCCTTTTGTAATAATTCCCTAATTGACAGAACAAGTAAATTGCGGTAGCATAAAGAAAACAAAATAAAGAAAAACTGTTGATTGAGAATAGTACATACTGTTAATAGCTTTACAGAAAGTTGCGGGAGATGAGATGCAACAGGCGAAGTAGTATGGAATGGGCTCATAAAGGTGGTAGGAAAGGTTTTAACCGAGTAATGCCCAACGGGATTTCCACCCGTTATCAAGGAAAGCGTATGATAGTACGTTAATGAGTGGATGTGTTTTACATCAAATTAGGTGGCACCGCAGAAGTATAAGCTTTTGTCCTATTTTTTTAGGATAAAGGCTTTTTTTATACCCTGAAAATATAATTTGCTTTGGAGTGTGTAGAATGAAAAAAGGAAGATTTGGCAATTATGGCGGCCAATATATACCTGAGACATTAATGAAGGCTGTTCAGGAAATTGAAGAAGCTTATGAATTCTTTAAGAATGACCCTGACTTTATAAACGAATTAGACAGTTTACTAAAAAACTATGCAGGCAGACCCTCGCTTCTGTACTATGCCGAAAAAATGACCCGAAACCTCGGTGGTGCCAAAATCTATCTGAAACGTGAGGACTTGAATCATACAGGCTCTCATAAAATTAACAATGTGCTGGGACAGGTTCTGCTTGCCAGGCGAATGGGTAAAACCCGGGTAATTGCCGAAACGGGAGCAGGACAGCACGGGGTTGCAACTGCCACTGTGGCAGCCCTTTTGGATATGGAATGTGAAATCTTTATGGGCAGGGAAGATACTGAAAGGCAGGCTTTGAACGTATTTCGAATGGAGTTGCTTGGTGCAAAGGTCCATCCGGTTACAAGCGGGACAATGACTCTTAAAGATGCGGTTAATGAAACTATGCGAGAGTGGTCTTCCCGCATGAAGGATACCTTTTACGTGCTGGGTTCTGTAATGGGTCCTCATCCATTTCCGACTATCGTGAGAGATTTTCAAAAGATAATAGGTAAAGAAATAAAGGAGCAGATCCTGTTTGCTGAGGGAAAGCTGCCTGATGTGGTTATTGCTTGTGTAGGGGGTGGAAGTAATGCTATGGGAGCCTTCTATGAGTTTATTAATGATTCATCGGTAAAATTAATCGGTTGCGAAGCAGCCGGCCTTGGTATAAACACTTCAAAAAATGCTGCAACCATAGCCAACGGTACTGTAGGTGTGTTTCATGGCATGAAATCCTACTTCTGTCAGGATCTATACGGACAGATTTCACCGGTTTACTCTATTTCAGCGGGACTCGATTATCCCGGAATAGGTCCCGAGCATGCACAGCTTTACGATACAGGACGGGCTCAATACGTACCTGTTACAGATGATGAAGCCGTAAATGCCTTTGAATATCTTTCCCGCACAGAAGGAATCATTCCCGCTATTGAAAGTGCCCATGCAGTTGCACATGCAATGAAGCTGGCTCCATTACTGAAAGACCAAATTATAGTAGTTAACCTTTCAGGACGCGGAGATAAAGATGTGGCATCAATTGCAAGATACAAGGGGGTATCAGTTTATGAGTAAAATTACTGAGGCTTTTAAGGGTAAAAAGGCTTTTATTCCGTTTATTACAGGTGGAGATCCCGATATAGATACCACAGAAAAGCTAATTATTGCTATGGCTCAGGCAGGAGCTGATCTTATCGAAATCGGTATTCCTTTTTCAGATCCGGTAGCAGAAGGCACNGTAATCCAGGAAGCCAATCAACGCGCACTAGAAGCCGGATGCACGACCGATGTGCTTTTTGACATGGTGCAAAGAGTCCGTCTCAAAACGGATGTTCCGCTTTTGTTCATGACATATTTAAATCCGGTTTATACCTACGGAAAAGAAAACTTCTTATCCAGGTGCGCCGAATGCGGAATTGACGGTATCATTGTTCCGGATATGCCTTTTGAAGAAAAGGATGAACTGGATACTCTCTGCATGAACTATAAGATAGATTTAATATCTATGCTGGCCCCGACCTCAGAAGAGCGAATAGCCTTAATTGCAAAAGAAGCAACCGGGTTTATCTATTGTGTATCTTCACTTGGTGTTACAGGTGTACGAAGCAATATATCAGCGGAGATTGGACATACAATTGATAAAGTCCGCAAAATTACTGATATACCTTGTGCCATTGGCTTCGGCATTTCAACTCCCCAACAGGCAAAAAGTCTGGCTGAATTATCGGATGGCATAATTGTAGGAAGCGCTATAGTAAAACTTATTGCGAAATATGGGAGAGACTGTGTCGAGCCGGTCATTGAGTATGTAGAAAGTATGAAAAATGCAATTGAGCATTTCAAATAAAAAATTAAGGAGGTAAAACTATGTATAAGAGCATTTTAAGTAAAACAACAAGCCATCAGGAACTTTCTGAGCAGGAGGTTTTTGATCTTATCAAGGCCATTAAGAACGATGAAATAAGCGATGCACAGATTGCCGGTTTTCAGGTAGCCCTTCTCATGAAAGGTGCTTCATTAGAGGAAATTGCCTATATTGCAAAAGCCATGCGCGAAAACTGTGTCCCTCTTAAGCCCGATGTAAAAGAGGATTTGATGGATACATGCGGTACCGGCGGGGGATTGAGTACATTTAATATCTCTACCGCAACAGCAATAGTTGCAGCTGCAGCAGGCATACCTGTAGCAAAGCACGGAAGCCGCTCCATATCGAGCTTATCCGGCAGTGCTGATGTTTTGGAGGCTTTGGGCGTCAATATTAACCTTACCCCCGCACAGGCTGAGAGGCTGATTGAAGAAATTGGTATAGCATTTATTTATGCTCCTTTATTCCATCCTGTTATGTGCAAGGTTCTTCCGGCAGAAACCGACCTGGGTATAAAGACCATTTTTTATACTATTATTGGTCCACTGATTAACCCTGCTTTTGCTACCAGGCATATACTGGGTGTTTATAAGCCCGAGCTTCTTGACACTGTATCATATGTTGCCAAAGAGCTTGGCTACACCAATGCCATGTTTGTATACGGATTAGATGGCCTTGATGAAATATCAATGATTGGAAAAACCAGAATAAAAGAATTGAAGGACGGAGAAATGTTTACATATGAAATTCAGCCCGAGGATTTCGGTATGGAAAGCTGTACCCTTGACGACATTAAAACCGGTACTCCCCAGGAAAATGCCGAAACAATTACTGGAGTTTTCTCTGGCCAAATCAAAGGTCCGCGGCGCAATGCCATTGTTTTAAATGCAGCAGGCGCTCTAAAAACAGGAGGCAAAATCTCAGGCTTTGAAGAAGGAATTGCTTTGGCAAACAAGCTTATAGACAGCGGCGAGGCTGCAAAAAAGCTGGCACAGCTGCGTGAAATGTCTAATTCATTTTAGGAGATTAAAGATGAACACCAGATTTTCGGATGCCTTGATTGCGCGTAAAAAAGCCGGCTTTATACCGGTAATCCCCGATATAAAATGCATTTCTCCCAGGGATGGCGATTTACTCTTCGGGAGAGATCCTGTGATAATAGCTAAACAGCTGGTTGAAGCAGGTGCACCAGCGCTGTCAGTTGTAACCGAGCAAAAGAATTTTGGCGGTTCAATAGTGCTTTTAAAAAGTATAGCAGAGGAAACCAGTGTCCCTATCCTTCGCAAGGATTTTATTAAAAGTATTGATGATTTGAAGATTACCAGAGACTCCGGCGCACATGCAATTCTTCTTATATGTTCCATGCTCCCATTTTATTTGCTGACAAAGCTATATGAAGAAGCATCAAAGCTTGGTCTGGAGCCTCTGGTTGAAACCCGGACAAGGGAAGAACTGGCCTTTGCTTCAAAGCTTGGTGCAAAGCTGGTGGGGATAAACAACCGCAATATTCTTGAGCTTGAGAAGGATGACGGAACAGTGTCAGCAACAGAGCTGCTTGCAGCCTATGTACCGGAAGGTGCCCTGCTTATAAGTGAAAGTTCATTAAAAACTCAGTCTGAAGTACGAGCTGCAATTAATGCCGGAGCTGACGCGGTTTTAATAGGAACTGCAATCCTGCAGGCAGAAAACTTATACTCATTTTATAAAACTGTAAGCAAAGGAACAGGGGATTGTTTTTAATGCGTAATATTAAGGTTAAAATATGCGGATTAAAAAATGAAAATGATGTCAGGCTATGTATGCGTCTTGGCATTGATATACTGGGTTTTGTTACCGGGTATCCTTTGCCCGTTCCCTGGAATCTTACACAAGCTGAAGCATCTGCTTTAATAAAATTAATCGCACCTGAACAAAAAAGCAGTATTATTACAGGAGGAACGCCTGAGAAAGTTATCAGGCTGGCCTGTGAGCTTCGTCCGTCTTTTGTACAGCTTCATTACAAGGAAACTCTTGAGGATACCATAATCATTGCCAATGCGCTTAAAAAGCTGGACATAGGTGTTATTAAAACAATTCCTCCTGTTAAAGAGGATCGTATGGCACAATTTGGAACAGCCAATGTTGAAACCGTAGTAAAAAAGCTTTGTAAAACCAATATTTTTGCTTTGCTTGCAGATTCGCGCGTACCGGATAATTCATTTAAAAAAGGTACCTCACTGGACTTAGAGTTTTGCTCACAGATAATCAGACTTTCAAATAAGCCGGTAATTATAGCAGGCGGAATACATGCGGATAATGTTTGCAGTATAGTGCGGAAGACAAAAGCTGAGTTTATTGATATTATGACTGGAGTCGAGAAAGCCCCTGGACAAAAGGATCCACAATTACTGTCCCGCCTTCTGTCAAATGTTCGCAATAATAAAACCATCTGATGATAAAATCTTTTATCATTAGATGGTTTACTTTTGGCGGAGAAGCGGGGATTCGAACCCCGGCGCCAGTTACCCGACCTAACGGTTTAGCAAACCGTCCCCTTCGACCTGCTTGGGTACTTCTCCATAATTTATATTTTATATCTATATGGCGGAGAGAGTGGGATTCGAACCCACGGTAGGCTCACACCTACGCCGGTTTTCAAGACCGGTGCCTTAAACCAACTCGACCATCTCTCCATGGTTCTTTTCGTGTAACGGATTATATTCTACAACACCAAAAGCCCTTTGTCAACTGTTTCAATGAGCGCTTATACGAATGCTGACACTACCCGCCACTGAAGCAGAAACCGGTGTATCCCCTGCTAAAAGTAGCAGGAGCCTTAGAATATTTGATAAAAGGGCACGGGATTATATCCCATGCCCTTTATTTAAATACGCTTTTGGTTTATCCATCCGGTNTCACTGTACCCCGCAACAGCTANCCCGGTTGTCCTGCGGAGTTCCTATTTGCAATTTCGATCGCCTTTGTTACCATATTNCCGCAATCTCTGGATGANACTGATCCCCATCCTTCTCTGCTTACNNTTTCATATACACCAAGTTCACGGGCAATCTCATGTTTCAGATCTTCTGACATAACCTTATGTCTGCTCATGATCTAATCCCTCCTTGTTGATAAACCTCAGCGTACAAAATTATATTTTCCCATTCTAAAAACTTTATTCTGTGAAGTTTTAACAATGTTATCCCCAGATATCCACAAACCTGTGGATTAAATAAAAAATCCCGAAACCCGCTCTATATGAGGATATCGAGATTTTATCAAAAAAACAAGCGGTATTACCGTCTTTTCCCTGTGGATATTTTCTTATTTTGTCCACAAGTCGTCATTACAACTTAACTTCCTATCAATTATTGACATTTTTCAGAGTTTTTCTGTCATATAAATTGGTAATTTTGCATATTCCGACATGAAAAAACTGTCAAATCAGTGCAATAACTGTCGTAAATGCTCCGTGTTTTCTGCTCTTCTACTCAAACCTGAGGCTTATGTCTGCAGCTTTAACAGAATGTGTCAGGCTCCCTGATGAAATTAAATCCACACCTGTTTTAGCTACAATTGCCAGATTATCTGCCGCAATGTTGCCCGATGCCTCGGTAAGTGCTCTTCCGTTAATAAATAATACTGCTTCCTCCATGGCTTCAGGTGTCATATTATCCAGCATAATAATATCTGCACCCGCTGATAAAGCCTCTTTCACCTGTTCCAGGGATTCAGTTTCAACCTCTATTTTAACAGTATGAGGTATCCGGGCTCTTGCCTTTTTTACAGCCGCGGTAATTCCCCCTGAAGCCCGTATGTGGTTGTCTTTTATCAGGACACCGTCCGATAAACTGAATCTGTGATTAGTCCCTCCACCCATCCTGACTGCCATCTTATCAAGATAACGTAATCCCGGAACTGTTTTTCTTGTATCAACTATTTTAGTTTTTGTTCCTTCAAGAATATCTGCAAATTTCCTTGTGGCTGTTGCTATACCGGACATTCTCTGAAGCAGGTTTAACGCTGTTCTTTCTGCCTTGAGCATTGCCCTGGAGTTGCCGGATAATTTCATAATAATCGTGCCGGCATTAACCTTATCCCCATCATCTGCATAACGCTCAATATAAGTATTTGGATCAAGCAGGATAAACACTCTGCAAAAAACCTCGAGGCCTGCTATAACCATGTCCTCTTTTGCAATCAGCCGGGCAAAACTTGTCTCATCTTCTGCGACAGTGCTTTCGGTTGTGATGTCCCCCATTGGCATATCTTCTTTTAATGCACGCAATATTATATCATCTGTCAATAAATAATCAAGCATTTTGTGTTCCTCCGTGAAAGACAATGTTTTTTAGCCAATTTTTATCATCGGAGACAGGAAAATCACTCCTGAAATGGGCTCCTCTGCTTTCTTCTCTCAGTAATCCTGCTTTAACCACCATACCTGCAAGTGTCAACATATTCTTAAGCTCCATGAATTGAGGATGAACAACTCTTACCCCTTCTACCTCTTTTTTCATCTCATCAATTTCATTAATGGCGGTGCAGAGACCTTCTTTGCTTCTTATAATGCCGACATATTGGCTCATAATATTTTGAAGCTTATTTATCATCGATATCACATTTATGTCTTTATCTTTCCATTGTTTTTGATAGCTGATATTCGGTTTAAACCCTTCCCGCATTTTTATTTGATCCAGGTTTTCCTTTATCTGACGGCCTATTCTTCTTCCAAAAACCAGACCTTCCAGGAGCGAGTTTGAAGCCAGACGGTTAGCTCCGTGAATGCCGTTGCATGCAGCTTCTCCCACAGCGTAAAAGCCTTTTATTCTGGTCCTGCCCCATTCATCTGTCCTGATTCCGCCCATACTATAGTGCTGGCATGGTGCTACCGGTATAAAATCCTTTGACATATCAAATCCGTAAGAAAGACATGTTTTGTAAATCATCGGGAAACGATGCTCCAGGAACTGCTTATCCTTATGGGTGATATCAAGAAAGACATGGCTGGATCCGGTATGTTGCATTTCCTGAAAAATTGCTCTTGAGACAACATCTCTGGGGGCCAGCTCTTTCATGGGATGGTATTTCTCCATGAACAGCTCCCCTTTGTTATTCCGCAAAAGCGCCCCTTCTCCGCGTACGGCTTCGGAAATTAAGAAATTTTGATTATCGGGATGGAAAAGAACTGTAGGATGAAACTGGACAAACTCTAAATCCATCAGCTCTGATCCTGCTCTGTAAGCAAGTGCTGCTCCGTCTCCGTTAGCAACCTCGGGATTAGTTGTTTTTGAGTATAGTCTTCCATATCCGCCCGAAGCGCAAACAACCACCGGAGCAAAAAATGCTTTCAGCTCTGTTCCATCTTCATTTGAGGCTAGAACTCCTTTGCACTCTCCATCTTCTGTAAAAATATCTATCGCAAAGGTCTGTTCTTTTATAGTTACATTGTCCAGCCCGGACACGGCACTGACAAGAGTATCACATACTTCTTTGCCGGTAGCATCTCCGGTATGTATAATTCTGTTCATACTGTGAGCGCCTTCTCTGGTCAGGGAAAGCCGTTTATCAGCATCCCTGTCAAAGTTTACGCCATATAAACAAAGGGTGGCAATATTATCGGCGGCTTCATTTACCAGTGCGTTTACCGCCGTTTCATCGCAAAGCCCTGCTCCGGCAAACAATGTATCTTTAAAATGCAAGCTGGGAGAATCATTCTGGTCCAGGGAAACAGCAATCCCCCCCTGAGCCAGAACCGAGTTGTTTATTTCAATAGCTTCTTTTGTGATAATCAATATTTTTGTATTTCTTGGTGTTGACAGTGCAGTATAAACACCTGCAATGCCGCTTCCAATAATCACTACATCGTAAAATTCGCATGGTATATTATTTGTATCAAAATTTACCAGGTATCTGTCATGCGTTACGTTTTCTTCCAGCTTCAGCTTCAGCATTAATGTTCACCTTCAATATTCATTATGTCATTTAACATTGAGCATTCTTTCCAGGCTCAGGGACGCCTTCTTTATGGTTTCTTCGTCAAGCGTAATTTCATGTTTCATATCCCTGAGTGCCTCATAGAGATTCTCCAAATTAGTCTTTTTCATATTGGGGCAAATAAATCTATATTTCAGCATATAAAATTCCTTATTCGGATTTTTCTTTTTCAGCTGATGCAAAATACCCTCTTCTGTTCCTATTATATACTCCTGTTTGTCGGATTGGGTACAAAAATCAATAATTTGCTTTGTACTTCCCACAAAGTCGGCCAAATCAACTACCTCGGGGGGAGCCTCGGGATGTACTGCCAGAACAGCATCAGGGTATGCCTCACGGGCTTCTTTAACATGCATTATTGACAGAGCATTATGAGTCGGACAGAAACCCGCCCAGAAGATGAATTCTTTTTCGGGAACCTGTTTTGCAATATATTGTCCCAAGTTTCTGTCGGGCAGGAAAATAATCTGTTTATTTGGAACTGAACGCACAACTTTTTCGGCGATTGATGAGGTACAGCAGATATCACATTCTGCTTTTATAGCAGCCGTTGTATTCACATAACATACTGTCGCAGCTTCAGGATATTTTGCTTTCAGTTTTCTTAAATCCTCTACATTGGCCATATCAGCCATAGGGCATCCCGCATCAATTGCAGGCAGAAGAACGGTTTTTCCCGGTGAAAGAATTTTAGCGCTTTCTGCCATAAAGTGAACCCCGCAAAAAACAATAACATCCTTATCTGTTGTGGCACAGTAGCGGCTTAACTCAAATGAGTCGCCAACCATATCGGCAATATCCTGTATATCACCGTCCTGATATAAATGAGCTACTATAATTGCATTTCGTTCTTCTTTTAGTCGTAGTATCTCTTTTATATAATCCATTATTTACTCCTCACGAAAAATTCAAAATCGTCTGTCCTGATACGGCCGGACCTGATCGAAAAACCTCTTTCGATTCTTTGCAACCTGACGTTTTAGCTTAATCCAGTTGATAAAGTCCTTGCCGAAAAACAGCAGATAGTTAAGGATAGCTACCAAAATTGCTACAGCCTGATACCAGGCTCCAGCTCTTATTGAAATATATATTGAGTATAGCAGAAAGGCTGCATCAAGCATGCCTAAATACTTTACCTTTACCGGCAGTATGAAAAAAATTAAAAATTCCTGCTCGGGAAATAGCGTTGCATAGGCTAAAAATAAAGACATGTTAAGGTAATAGCCTGTCATATTACCGGCACCTGCAAAAATATAAGTTATAAAAGCTGCAATTATTGACCCTAACATACCGACGAAATAATATACATTCAGCTTGAATGTGCCCCAATAGCGTTCCAGCGAGGCACCTAACATATAAATCAGATACACTGAAAACAGAATCCAGAGAAGACTGAAGGTTTCGGGTATAAAAATAAAAGTTACTAATCTCCATATTTGAAGATTCTCTATTACTCTTTTTGGATTAAGCGTCAATAATCCAACTATGCCCATTCCGGAAAACAAACTGAGTATAAAAACAGCCAGGTTTATAGCAGCAATATATAAGGTTAAATTGCTTATGGCATAGCGACCGTATCTCAGTTCCAGCCTTGATAGGCGCTTCATTAAAATCACTCCTGAAATATTACTTTGTTTTACACTATTATACGGCAAATAATGTGCAAGCACAATGAACTTTTAGTATAAGATTCCATCGGTAATGATACGGAATTCTTCTTATTCTGCACAGTTTAGAGTGATTAATACCCTATTTGTATTTATTAGAAGTATAGAAATCACCAAAACTAGCAAAGAACAGAATATCATTCTGAATGTTAGCGCATAATCTTGTTCCACTGTCATCCTGAATGTCAGCGAAAGATTTTATTAAATTGACACAAAAGATCCTTCGACTCCGCTGCGCGACCCTCAGGATGACAATGAGGGTGCTATGCTCCTATCATGTAGGACGCGGGGACAATATACCTGTCCCCGCGTCCCAAATACTTTTTCACAGTTAAAG
>JGI24711J26586_10000535_pt1 | contig 29476 bp, 31 predicted proteins | sample BioPla3DNA1_FD_26586 | JGI IMG/M metagenome (IMG submission 26586)
CAAGGCATATCTAAGCGAGGATTCGCTCAAATCACTAAACAAACAGGCAGCATGATTTATGAGCGGAGTTCAAAGTTGCGAACATGACTTGACAGTACCGCCTTTTTAACTATAAAGCTTAAAATATATTATATATCAACAAAAAAGGAAGCTAGATAAAATCTCAACTTCCCAATTTGGTGGAGGTGAGGGGAGTCGAACCCCTGTCCGAAAACGCAGTACACCGTTTTCTCCGAGCGCAGCCTATATATTTACATTCCCTCTATAGTGCCCCTATAGGCAGGTAAAACTATATCGGTAGCTTCATAATTCAGGCATCTCCTCAAAGCTTTGGAGCACCCGTTCCTCACATAAATGGCGCCGTTACTTCAGACTGTGAGTATCTGAAAACGACGTTCGCGGACTTAGGCCGCGAAGGCTAGTTTCTGATTGTTGTCAGTTACTTTTATTTCCCTGTTGGTATGCGGTTCAGGGTCCGCAGCTCGCTTACAATGTCCCCGCCCATCTCCGTCGAAACCAGAACACCCCCAAGCATTTTACTAGCCACAACATTATTATACCATATTTTCTTGATTTAATACATCAAAACTACAATTCAAAGCGCATATTATATGTCATCCCCTCTCAAATCCATTTGACTAAAATGCCAAATTGAGATATAATTACCCTACAGTCGCCATCTGCCGTGTATACGGCGATTTGCCAAGGCGAGATGTGCGAAGGGAGGGAAACAAGTGTCAGAAGTTCGTGTCAAGGAGAACGAATCTTTGGAGAGTGCTCTTAAGCGCTTCAAGCGTCAGTGTGCCCGCTCCGGCGTTTTAGCCGAGGTTCGTAAGCGTGAGCATTACGAAAAGCCCAGCGTAAAGCGCAAGAAAAAGGCTGAGGCCGCACGCAAACGCAAGTATTAATGTTCTAGCTCTATCACGGAGAATCGTACGGTTCTCCGTTTTTGTTTGGAGGAAATATGACTATAGATTGCTTTGTTAGCACTGTTGAAAGCCTGTGTGAAAAGCTGCCTAATAAAATTTTTGAAGGCTTAAACCTTGGAATTGGAATAAGCGAAGATGTAAAGCTGCACCCAAAGACTAAAAAACACAAAGCGCCTTTATATATCTTTGGTGAATATAGGTACGGCATACATACCGGTTGTGGCATAATGTTATATTATGGTTCCTTTATTAGCGCATATCCAGGGATTTCTGACGATTTATTAAAAATAAAAATAGAAGAAACGCTAAAACATGAGCTTATGCATCATTTAGAAACACAGGCAGGCGAAAAGAAGCTTGCAATAGCTGATGCTATGCGGCTAAAAGGCTACTGCGATACTTAATACCAAGTTTGTCCGAAACAGTTTATATAGAAATCACTCACATAATCATAGAGAAAAACATCACCCTGAGTACGCATATTGTCGGGTAAGGGTTTGATATTGTTTTCTTTTTTATCTGACATACTGTCATATATGTAGCTATGTCTGCGTATACGGCTATTAAGGTTGCCTTCTACAGTTTCAAGCGCATAGCTACCGTTTCCTAAATTATTTACCGAAGTTATAAGCGCTATATGGGTATAGGGGGTGCTGCCTTTTTTCCCATATATTATATAGTAGCCGGCTCTGGGAAAATTTGTAATCCTATTTCTGCTTAGAAAACCTTCAAAAAGCTTGGTCTGTGATGCCTGCCTTACCGCAAAAGAAGAACCGTCTGTAAGCGCAGGAGCGTCTTTTGCGCGGTATTCAGGAGACATCGCAATACCCGCCTTATCAAAATTATAGCCTACAAATGCGCCGCACCAGCCAAAACCCTTATGCGCTGTAGGTCTAAACCATTCGGTATATTTATTGAACCTTGGAAAAGCTTCGCCTGAAGCCATCTGCCATTCCGAAATCGCAAAATCTATAGCCTGTTTAACCTCGGGTGGAGTTTCAGGCACAGCACCCACCTGAACTTCTACGCGCATATTAACCTTGCCTTTTTGACTTGTGCAGTTGATTACAGTAAAGCCATCAGATATCGCTGTTATTACCCCATCCTTAGTAACAGAGGCAACCTGTGTGTTGTCGCTCACCCATTCCCCTGTCGCAGCAATAGGCGTTGTGTATTGACCAACTACAAGTTCAAGAAGTACAGGTCTTGGCGGAACTTCAAGCGCCGCCTGTATCGGCATTATTGCCATTATTAGCATTATTATCATCAGAAATATAATCAATCTCTTCAATTTTATCCTCTCCTTTGCTGAGAATTGGTTTTTTATATTTTATTTTACTGCGCTGGGAATTATCAATCAGCACAGCAATAAATCCAACAATAATTGACATATAATAAGTAACAAAGCGCCACACAAACATACCCGCAAAAATGAGATGTTCAGGGAAAAACGAACCGAAGAACAGGTAAAAACCGCCCTCCTGCGCACCTGAAGCGCCAGGCAGAGGAGTAAATGAAGCAGCAATATGTAGCATTGTTTGCATTGTAAGCAGGTCTAAATACCTATGTGTATTTAAGCCAAGGCCTCTATAAACAAAGTATATAGCACTCATAAGTGCAAGCACTTCCATCATTGACAAGACAAAAAGTATAATAAATTGAAGCGGCTGTTTTGTAAGTAGAAAAACGCTGACATGGAATTCATCTAGCGCCGCATCGGCTTTTGATGAGGTTGCAGCCTTATTCTTTACTATCCTAAGCTTTGCGCCTATATTCACAATGAATATAACAATCGCGCGCACAAAATTTCGAGAAATGGCAAGGAGAATAACAAGCACCACTGTTAACGCATTCACAACAAAACCAATAACTAGAAACCACACACCGCCTTGCATATTATCCCTTATAAGTTGTGGGTTTAAACACCAAAGTATACCGCCTAAAATAAGCATAGCGCATTGCCAGCAAAAAAACTTAACTGCAAGGGCAGATGATGAGATACCCGTAGGCACGCCGCGTTTTTTTAGTGAATATACCTGAATTGGCTGTCCACCCGTGGCAGCAGGAGTAATGGACGAATAGTACATACCTATTAGACCGACCAAAATATTTACATTTATCGAAATAGGTATTTTTTGAAAACGAAAGAATGTATAAGTAATAAAGCCTTCAAAGAATGCATATGAAAAAAAACATAGAATCGCACCAAAAAACCATAATGGATTCATGCTGCGCATTGCCTGAATTATTTGCTCTATATCGCCGGACTTCAGCGCAAAGTAAACTACAACAGCAAATGTGCCGACAATAAATAACATATTGAGGGCTTTTTTCAACATTTGTTTGCTGTTACTCTTCATGTATCACTCCAGTATAAAATATTTTATCCACGAATATTCTCAACGGAAATCTCACCATCAAGCGTAATAGCTTTATTGTATACTTTAAGACCCAAAGGATTTCCCTTTTCTAATGTGAATTTTACAATTGAGCTATCAACATATACATGTATTAAACGCTCCCTATATACAAAGCGGAAGCTATAGCTTTTCCATATATTTGGTAAAAACGGCGAAAAAGATAAACCTTCAACCGTTCGCATACCTGCAAAACCTTGAACAATAGCAAGCCAGCTTCCAGACATGCTTGTTATATGAAGACCGTCCTCAGTATCGTTGTTTATATTATCAAGGTCAAGCCTCGCAGTACGCAGGTACATTTCAACTGCCTTATCCTTATTGTCTATTTCCGCTGCAAGTACTGCATGTACACAGGGGGAAAGGCTGCTCTCATGCACCGTCATTGGTTCATAGAAATTGAAATTGCGTTTTTTAGTTTCTACATCGTAAAGATGTCCCAACATATACATGCCTTGAAGTACATCTGCCTGTTTTATATAGCACGAACGCAATATCCTATCCCAAGACCAGTTTTGATTAAGCGGACGCTCTCTTTCAGGTATAGCTGAAACACTTTTAAGCGGCTTATCCAGAAAAGTATCATGCTGGACGAATATGCCAATTTCCTCATCAGTAGGATAGTACATATTATCAACTATATTATTAAAATGATTAATTTCATCGTGGTCTACATTAAGCTCTATGCGGCGCTCCTCCCCCGCAAGCGCTAAAGTTTGGCAGAAGAAATTCAAACACCACACAGCAATTCTGTTCGTGTACCAGTTATTGTTTACATTGTTTTCATACTCATTAGGACCGGTTACCCCGTGAATCATATATGCTTTTTTGTTTTCGCACCAATGCACACGCCCTGCCCAAAACCTAGCAATTCCGAGTAAAACTTCCAAGCCTTCATTTTTAAGGTAGCTGAAGTCCGCAGTGTATGTTGTGTAGTTGAAAATAGCATGGGCTATGGCACCGTTCCTGTGCAACTCCATAAAAGTGATTTCCCACTCATTATGGCATTCCGTACCATTAAATGTAACCATAGGGTACAAGGCGCCGGATAAACCAAGTTTCTTTGCGTTTTCATACGCCTGTGGAAGCTGATTATAGCGGTATTTAAGCAAGTTTTTTGCCACTTTTTTGCCCGAAATCGCAAGGTATACAGGGAAGCAAAACGCCTCGGTATCCCAGTATGTAGCGCCACCATACTTTTCACCGGTATAGCCTTTAGGACCTATATTAAGCCTTTCATCTTCGCCTGTATATGTGCTTAAAAGCTGAAACAGGTTAAAGCGTATGCCCTGCTGAGATGAAGGATCGCCTTCTATTTGTATATCCGCCATGTTCCATTTATTTTGCCATGCTGTTTCATGCTCTGAAATTAGTTTGTCGTAGCCTTTATCCATAAAGCTTTTTAGAGTTATTACAGACTGCTGCTCTAAATCCGCTTCAGGCATGTCTCTGTCTGTTAAAACGCATATAATTTTATCTAGGCGTGCGCTCTCATTAGCGCCAATTTTTTTAGAATAAGTGTAAGAGGCAAAGCCCACTTCACTGTGTTTAGATACATTATCTAAATTCGAATCAACGCTTGCAGATGAAGCCACGGTAAAACGAGGGGTTCCAAAAGGATTTTCCTTTGTTTTGTTTATAACAAGCATTATGTCGTTATCGGCACTTGAGGCTATTTGTTCCCAAAAAAGCTCATCATAATTGCTGTCTTCATTATGAACACGACCATCTAAATAAGCTTCAATTTTTACTTCAGCATCAAAATCAGGGGTAACTGTATAACTTATAGCCATTAGCTGTTTTGATGCCATGGATACAAAGCGCTCCGACACTATCCTTACATCGCCAAACGAAAGAGAATAAACCATATTTCGGGTTAATATGCCGCGGAACATATCCATCTCTCGATAGTAGTGTTTTAAGGGCAGTTTTGCTGCATCAAGCAAAACACCATTTACATAAACATGCAAACCTATTAGGTTGGTAGCATTTATTACTTTACCGAAGTATTCGGGATAGCCGTTTTTCCACCAACCAACACGGGTTTTATCCGGATACCATATGCCGCCAATATAGGTTCCCCTGTGGGAATCACCTGAATAATCCTCCTCAAAATTTCCGCGAAGCCCCATTGCGCCGTTACCCGCGGACATTATACTTTCCGCTATACGCATTTTTTCTGGCTGAAAACTATCTTCTATTATTTTCCACGGATCTACTTTAAATAAGCTACTCATTTATAACAACTACCTCCTTAAAAACAAACTCTCTTCTATTAAAAAATGCGGCTGCTATTGCCACAAGCACAAAGCTTATTATCAGAAAAATAAGCGGAATTTGTAATCCCTTACCTTGGGATAACTGCCATACATCAAAAGACGAAAAGGGCGATAAGTATTTAATAAAATTGATACTATCCAGCGCTAAGGATAATCTATGTATTAAAAACCATAGAATCAAAACAAAAGAAAAAAACTTATATGTTTTTCTGCTTGATGATATTGCTACTCCAAACAGCATAAAGCCACCACAGAAAAAGCACATACAAAACATTGAAACGCAAGCATATAGCAATGGCACGAAGTCATACTGCAAATGATCCCATATAAAGCTAGATACATATGCACAAATAGGGATAGATACATATTGAAATAAAAGCCCTAACATCATTACAGAAGCATTGATAAAAACCAAAGCACCTAATGATTTGCTTGTTTGTATAATATAGTATTTTTCATCGCTGCTTATTATATTATACTGCAATCTTTTAACCACATTTAATGTGTAAGAAAATGAAAGCATAGGAAATATAAATCCAAAAGCAAATGACAGGAAATAGTCCACCACTGAAAGGCTTTTTTGTATATTAAAAAAGGCGGAAAACAAGGGCAGTCGCTGTTTTAAGGTTTCTGATATTGAAAGCATACCCTCAGCAGGCGGTTTGTATAGATATGCCAATAAAAATGAATACCCTATAAACAAAAGCTGTATTATTAGCATTGGAATGAACTGCCATGAAAAATGAACTCTAAACATCTTTTTCATTGCATCTCATCTCCATAGTAGCGCAATATTGCATCTTCGCCTTCTTCCCTGCCGCCAACAAAGTCAACAATATCATAGTTACCAAGGGTTTTAATTAGAGTTTTGGGGCTTGATGGAATTACAACTATTGCACGCTTACCCATAAGCTCAACCGCATCCTCCCATTCTTGAGAAAAACGGCTTGCTTCTGTTGGAGAAGAAAATACTATATGATACACTTTTTGCCTAACAGCCTTAAAGTCGTCAACTTTTTGCTCCGTAACTAGGCTGCCTTTTCGCATTACACCTATGCGGTCTCCAACCCTTTGTGCGTGTTGTAGAATCCTTGTCATAAGAAAAATAGTTTTCCCCTGTGTCTTTTCTTCAAGGAGCAGTTCTGAAAGGCTGTCTTGAGCTATTGGGCTAAGACCGGCATAGGGTTCTTCAAGCACTAAAATAGGATTGTCATACATTAATCCGCATAGTATAGACATCTTTTTTAAATTTTCACTATCCATGTATTTAAACTGACCTAGCGGGTTTATATCAAGTTTTTCAAGTACGAACTGTAACTTTGATTTGGATAAACCACCGCGCCAAGAAGACATAAGCCTAATAAACGCTTCACCATCCATATTCTCTGGAAATCCCACATGCCCTAAAACAAAACCTACATTTTGATGTACCTTATGCCTGTTTGAAAAACAATCATAACCTGATACCTTAACGCTGCCGCTATTGGGCTTAATAATTCCCATTAAAAGAGATAAAAGCGTTCTCTTGCCGGAGTTTTTAGGCGCTAAAAGCGCATAAGCTTCGCCTTCCTCTATGGATAGGCTGAAATTATTTATCGCGGTATAAGGCAAATTGTCTCTAGTAACCTTAGAAAACTCAATATTATACATGACTTACCGTTTTTGCTTTCATCTTTTGGGATTTTCTAGCTGCTATGTCTTCTAAAACAATTTGGTATAATATTGCAACCAAAGGCACAAAGAAAAGCATACCTACTATACCCATAAACCCGCCGCCTACGGTTACTGAAACCAGCACCCAAACGGAGGGAAGATTTATCGCGTTACGCATTATCCGCGGATAAATAACAGAGCCTGATATTTGCTGTATTACTAAAAACAATAGCAAAAACCAAGGAACCAATCCGCCATCAATTGAGAAAATTAATATTGCCCCTGCAACACCTGAAATATAAGGACCAAAAAGCGGTATAAAAGCAGTAATAAATACCAACATAGCAATAAGTGTAGAATAAGGTATTTGAAATACCGCAAGTACTATCCAAGTAAGCAAAGCGGATATAATGCTCTGTATAATCTGCCCTCCCATAAAATCCGAAAATGTTTTTATAGATATATTTGCAAGTTTTTGCGCCTTTAAGGCAACTTTCGGCTTTAAGTATGTACCGGTTATAGTTCTAAAACCAACCCTTATATTTTCTTTAGAATAAAGCAAATACACCGCAAAAACCACACCAATTACAAAATCCATAAAAACTGATGCAGCAGAAGTAATTATAACGGTAGAGCTACCTATACCCCCAAGTATAAACTTTATGGCATCATCAATATACTGCCTTACATCGCTTTGGCTTGGAAGCTCTATAAACTCAATATTAGAGTGTAATTTTATGCTTTGTTCTGATATCCAATCCATTAGGGATTTAAGCGCACCCGGAATTACCGCTATCAAACGCTCAATTGCACGGGTTACTTCAGGAATAATAATTACAAACAAAGCAACTATAACCGCAAGCACCAATAACAGAGAAACCGTAAGACAAATAGGTCTTCGTAGGCTCAATAAAAACTTTGAACGCGAAAAAAAGCGAAGCTTATTCTCCATGAAAGACATGGGAAGGTTTACTATTAAAGCCATTACCGCGCCAATCAAAAAGGGAGTTAAAATAAAAAATATATCAGTTATTATTTTTGAAACGACATCGAAGCGAAATATTGAGAAGGTAAAAAGCAAAAGTAGCATTATTACTCTAATGTTCTTTTTGCTCAGTTTAACATCCACAACACCTCACCTCCCTATCTTCCTAGCAATGCTGATTATAACAAAACCCACTATTACTTACAAGCAGACATAACAGCAGGATATTTGGTGTTCTTCTAATCAATACTCTGTAAAATAATTGCAATAATAACAGCTTTTGCTACAATTTCGTATACATAGAATGTTTGTACACAATTGTATAACATTGACTGGTTCAACAAAATCTTAATATGTCGCCGCAAATGTTACTACAAATTAAATAAGTACATATAAACAAGGTCTTAAAAGCGTTTCAACCTTGCTTATTATGTTCCTTAATTGCCCTATCTATTGTACGCTCAGCGTCACGGCGCAGCATAGATTCTCTCTTATCATGCAGGCGTTTACCTATACATACACCAAGCTCCAATTTTATTAAACCGTTTTTCAGGTATAAACTAAGCGGTATAAGGGTGTACCCCCTACGCTGCACTGCCTGCGCAATTTTTCGTATTTCCCTCTTGTTAAGCAATAAACGCTTAGGGCGAACAGGATCACCTGCTCCAAAAAAATACTGCTGGTAAGGGCTTATATGCATACCCAATACAAAAACCTCTCCGTCTCTAACCTGCGCATAACTTTCCTTAAGATTTACATTTCCAAGCCGTATAGATTTTACCTCATTACCTTTCAATTCTATTCCCGCTTCGTAGCTTTCCTCAACAAAAAAATCATGCCAAGCTCTACGATTTTTGACTATAAGCTTTGTATTTTTAGTGCTGGACAAACAACACACCACCCTTAAAAAAATCGCCGAACCATAAAGATTCGGCATTCTGGTGCGGATGACGAGACTTGAACTCGTACGGTAAAAACCACACGCCCCTCAAACGTGCGCGTATGCCGATTCCGCCACATCCGCATGACTCAACAGCAAGTGGGATTATACTCAAACTTAGTATAATTGTCAAGCCCAGAAAAACCAGAATTTTTAACTCCCGATTTAATTTAATACTCTGTATGTAAAAGTAAATTTGAATCACACTATTATCTCCTTGCCAAGCTTGCTTTTCTACTATATAATGGCATAAGAAAGGGAGGAGTGCCATGTCTGAAATGAACAACACTACTAAAATGCAGCCCATTGCTGAGGGTACGGAAACAGCGCACGGTATACTGTACCATGTTTTTCGCGCCTTACAGGATAAGGGGTATGACCCTATCTCTCAGCTAGTAGGCTTTATTTTATCAGGTGATCCTACATATATAACCAGCCATAACGGTGCGCGAAATCTAATCTGCCGTTTAGAGCGTGATGAAATACTTGAAGAACTTGTTCGTTACTATGTAAGCAGCAATTTCGCAGGATGAAGCGCCTTATATGCCTTGATGTCGGCGATAAAAGGATAGGTGTTGCGGTTAGCGATACCATGCGCCTTATTGCGTCTCCCCACAGCGTTATCGTAAGAAGCGATTTAGAAAACGATTTAAGTCAACTGCTTAAATTACAGGAGGAGTTAAACGCTGAGGGTTTCATAATAGGTTTACCGCTTAATATGGACGGTTCAAGGGGTTTTCAGTGCGAAAAGGTGCAGGAATTTGCGAATATCCTTAAAAACAAAGGAGTAAACATAGTACTCTGGGACGAAAGGCTTAGCACAAAGAGCGCTGAGCGCTCTATGATAGAAGCTGGGGTTAGACGCAACAAGCGCAAAACATCTATAGATAGCGTTGCTGCAGCTCTTATACTCCAAAGCTATCTCAACAAATGAAACATGCGTGCTTGCACGATGTTTATAAGAATGCATATGCATTCCACCATTAGGAGGACACATTATGACTAACGATTTTAACGACAACGAACAGGAATTTATGTACCTGGATCTGCAAGAGGATGAAGACAACAACATCGTTGAGCTTACTGATGAAAATGGCGAAGTAACACGCTTTGAATACCTTGCCACTATAGAGCTTGATGATAACGAATATGTACTTCTTTCCACACTTGATGATAATACGGAAGATGAAGGCGATTATGCAGAAGTAGTGATACTCAAAATTGAACAAGACGAAAACGGCGAAGATGTATTCGTAACCTGCGATGACCCCGACGAAGCGCAGGAAGTTTTCGACCTGTTTGAACAAATGCTAGAAGATGAGGAAAACTAACGAATTTTCTGAACATATTCAATCTAATTATATCAAGTTGGACACTCGCAGAGCTTTGAGGGTGTCCTATTTTGTTTTGATTATTTCGATTTGTTGTCTGTTTTTATTCATACATGTTTTACAGGACAGCAGTCCTTTTACTCCTTCTAAATATAACAGCTATGTACTTCAAGCTATACAATGGCGCAAAGGTAAAATAGCGCTTGAAGAAGATATACCCCATCTTGAGCTTGCCATATATAAGGGCAAATATTATGTAAGCTTTCCTCCTGTACCCACTATTCCTATATATTTTTTAAGCTTCATATTCGGCGAAAACATACCCGATGCGCTTATTTTACAACTTTACGCGCTAACTTCAAGCCTTTTACTGCATAAAACATTTGTGAAACGGTTTAGTATAATACGCTCCGCAGTATTATCCTTTCTATGCTGCTTTTCATCTTCGCTGCTGCCCATACTTCAAAACGGAGCAGTTTGGTATCAGGCGCAGGTTCTCGGTTTTTTACTTATAGTTTGGGCAATAGAGCGTATGGATTGTGATAAGCCTACTGCATCACTATTCTTATATTCACTCAGCGTCGGTTGCAGACCTTTTAATGTTATATATGGTCCCTTGCTTATGATTTTTTATATAAAAAGAAAGCGTAATTTCCGCTCGGCTTTACAAAAAATGTTACCTGGCATACTACTAGGTCTATTCGTTGCTTTCTGCTATGGCTACTATAACTATATACGCTTTGGGTATATATTCGAATTCGGGCACCACTATTTACCGGAGTTTTCCTTTCAAGGCGGTGAGCAGTTTTCACTTGAACATCTAAGCGACAATATAAAGCGGTTTATTCTCGGTCCTCCAATAATAAAAGTATATGGATATGTAGAGCTTGAAAAATTCGGTTTTTCTTTGTTTATTGCAAACCCCTTATTTTTAGTGATTTTACTTATATTTATTTATAATATTATTAAAAAAGCAATTACACCATGGGATATTCTAATTGTTGTGTTTTGCGCTGTTCATATGTTTATATTGCTGCTACACCGCACAGGAGGCGGATACCAATATGGAGCAAGATACTATATAGATTGTCTGCCCTATTGCTATATTTATTTAATGAAAAAATCAAAGGCTTCAAAATATATAAAGCTAACGAGCCTAGCATTATTATTGCTTGGACTCATTAGCTCTATAGTTGGAAGCTATTACGTTTTCTTAGAATAAACTACTCTTCCTCATCACAGAAGGATACACCCATACTACGCGCAGTTCGCACTATATAATTTGTCGGGGTTACGGGCTTTGGAACACCGGCAATTACAGATAGACTGTTATGCCTTATTTTATCGCCTTCAAGTGCAACGGTTACGCCATATGTGCCGTTGCTAATAAGCTGGGCTGCATGTACGCCAAATTGTGTTGCAAGCACTCTATCATATGCACTGGGAGAGCCTCCGCGCAGTATATGTCCGGGTATGACTGTTCTAGCTTCAACATTTAACATATCTCTTAGCTGATTTGCTATACGCACTGAAATAAAGTTAGTACCTTCTTCCTTGCGCTTATCTTCCCTGTCCTTACGCTTCATGTGAGCTTCCTCTACATCCATAGCCCCCTCAGCAACGGCAATAATAGTAAAATTTTTGTTTTCCGTTGAACGCTTTTCGATTACTTCTGCAACTTTTTCTATTTCGTATGGCAGTTCAGGAATTAGTATCGCATCCGCGCCGCCTGCAAGCCCTGCATACAGGGTAAGCCAGCCTGCCTTGTTGCCCATAATCTCAACCACCATTACGCGGTTATGGCTAGCGGCGGTAGTATGTATACGGTCTATAACATCCGTTGCTATATCAACAGCGGTATGGAAACCAAAGGTAAAATCTGTTCCGAAAATATCGTTATCTATGGTCTTTGGAAGACCTATTATATTAAGCCCCTCCTGCGATAACATGTTCGCAGTTTTGTGGGTGCCGTTACCACCAAGAGTAACAAGGCAGTCAAGCCCCATTTTTTCGTAATTTTCTTTCATGGCAGCTACTTTGTCTACATTGTCATCGCCAACGACCCGCATCTCCCTAAAGGGCGTTCTGCTGGTGCCAAGTATTGTGCCGCCCATAGTAAGAATATTGGAAAACTGATATTTGCTCATAACTTGGTAATCACCTTCAATCAGCCCCTTATAGCCGCCACGTATGCCAATTATCTCAGCATCAAATAGTGCGTAGGAGGCTCTGGCAACACCTCTTATTGCAGCATTAAGCCCAGGGCAATCTCCACCACTTGTAAGTATACCAACTCTCTTCTTCATAATTTTTTCCTTCCTTACGCTTATTATTTTATTCCAAACACACCTAATATCCCACGGGATATAGACCGCCCAACCGTATATCCAGCGCCGCTTGCAGTTGAACGGGTGAAATTGTCAAGCATTTTTTCGCCTATGGACTTTGTCTTTTTAGCTGCCCTTTCTTTGCGCTCAGACTGAGCCAATTGCTTAGGTTCATACTGCTGAGTTTTAGTATTATATACTAGCACAGGCGGTGGAGTTTGTTTTACAAGACTTTCGCTTTGAGGAGCGTATATAGTTTGATTTGGTATATTTATCTCTTTTGTTTCAACCGCTGCAGTAGGCATTTCAACTACGCTTTCAACATATGTGCCAGTATCAGGGTCAAACACCTTGAATGACCGCTTTGAAAAAGATGTTGTATATAAACTTTGCTCATCCTTTGCATTTTCCTGCAATACATTTGTTGCAGCAATTCCTTGTGAAATATATTTTTCACTCAATATTTCATATGCGCTTTCTCTATCAAAACTATTATCATATTTGCCTATTAGTTCGCTTGCGTCTATTAAGGTCGTACGCAAGCTATCTGAGATAACACCTATGCTGGACTGTGGCGGAAGTATAGTTGCCCGCTGCGTTACAGATGGCGTACCGTCCTCCTGAAGGAATGAAAGAAGCGCCTCACCGGTACCGAGGCTGAGAATCGCTTCCTCAGTATTAAAAGTTTCGTTTTCTCTAAAGGTTTGAGCAACGGATTTTACTATTTTTATTTCCTGCGGTGTAAATGCGCGTAGTGCGTGTTGCACTCTTGCAGCTAATTGGCTTAACACCTTGCTAGGTATATCTGTAGGATTTTGGGTTATGAAGAATACTCCAACACCCTTTGAGCGTATTAAGCGAATAGTAAGCTCTATTTGCTCTAGTAGCGCCTTAGGGCAATCTTCAAATAGCAAATGCGCCTCATCAAAAAAGAATACCATGCGAGGTAGACCCGAATCTCCACACTCCGGCAGTAGTTCATACAGCTCCCCCAGCATCCAAAGCATGAAACTTGAATATAGGTTAGGACGCAGAAACAGCTTGTCCGCCGCAAGTATGTTTACTATTCCCCTCTTTTCATCATCCTGCCTTAGCCAATCGTTTATCTGTAGTGCGGGCTCACCAAAGAAGTTATTCCCGCCTTGGTCTTCAAGTATGGCTATAGCCCGCTGTATGGCGCCTATTGATGATTTTGATATATTACCGTAATTTATAGTATATTGTGATGCGCGCTCACCCACATAGGCAAGCATGGCGCGCAAGTCCTTAAGGTCAATTAATAGCATACCCTCATCATCAGCAATGCGGAAAACAAGGTATAACACTCCCGTCTGTGTTTCATTTAGATTAAGCATTCTGCCAAGCAGCAGAGGCCCCATCTCAGATACTGTTGCGCGCACGGGATGACCACTTGTACCGAATACATCCCAAAATATAACCGGAAAGGCTTTAGGCTTAAAATTGTCAAGCCCACATATTCGCATACGCTCCTGTATTTTTGTATTTAGCTCCCCGGGCTTTGCCATGCCCGCAATATCGCCCTTTATATCAGCCATGAATACAGGCACGCCAAGTGATGAGAAGGCTTCAGCAAGTACCTGTAAGCTTACAGTTTTGCCCGTGCCGGTAGCGCCGGAAATTAGTCCGTGACGGTTTGCCATTTCGGGCAGCATGAAAACAGGTCCTTCAGATGAAGTACCTATCCAAATCTTGCTATCCTTTAACATTCTGTCCTCCTTAGCAGCGAATTACGCTGACACTGGCATACGCACATATGCCCTTGAGCCTTCCAACAAATCCAAGCCTTTCTGTAGTGGTAGCCTTAACTGATATCATATCAATACAAATTTCAAGCGCTTCTGAAATGTTTTTACGCATAGCCTCTATATAGGGCGAAAGTCTTGGCTCTTGGGCAGCAATACAGATATCCACATTATAAGGCATATATGAGGCTTCTGCAAGAATTTTTTTTACCTCTTTTAACAGCGTAATAGAGCTGATATCTTTATAGCTTTTATCACTATCCGGAAAATGTTTGCCTATATCCCCAAGCGCTGCCGCGCCAAGTAGAGCATCCATAAGCGCATGAAGCGCAACATCGGCATCACTATGTCCAAGCAACCCCTTAGTATGTGGAATATTTACGCCACACAATATAAGTTTTCGATTTTCCACAAGAGCATGTACATCAAAACCGAAACCTGTACGCGCTGCATTAAAACCGCTTAATTTTCTTGCAAATGATACATCCTTTGGATATGTAAGTTTAATATTCTCCATTTCACCTTTTATCATTTTAACTCTATGCCCCAATTTTTCAATAAGTGCCGCATCATCTGTAGCATCATCAGGAAATTTATTGTACGCTTCCTTAAGCCAAGCAGCATTAAAACCCTGCGGGGTTTGAACTGTATACAGATTTGCCCTATCCTTAGTATGGTCTATGTACTCTCCATCTTCAGAATATTTTAGCGTATCACTAACAGGAAGCACGGGAACCACAGCCCCAAAATCAATTGTATATTTAATCACCCTATCAATTAAAGTGGTCGACAATAAGGGTCTTGCACCATCATGCACCAAAACAATAGCATCATCTTCTTTTAATAAATTAAGTGCATTATGAACGGATTGTCGCCTTGTATCTCCACCGATAACAAACTCAACATCTATCCCATGCAAAACCGATTTAAATTCATTCAGTTCTTCTTCCCTTATTACAACGATTATTTTATCTACCTTAGGCTTAAATTTTTCTGCTATTATGCGTATAGCGGTCTTGCCATTAATATCTATAAGAGCTTTGCTGCTACTTGCACCCATGCGGCTACCAGAACCGGCAGAGGGAATTATTGCGTATATCTTCATTCTTCCTCTCCTAGGCATTTAATTATAGTATCATATATATATTGAGCCTTACTCGGCCAATTTTTTTTGTATGTATTAGCTAAACCTCCAGTTGGAAGGCTTATATCTATAGTCATACGTGGGATATTCTGCTCATTTATGCTTAGAATCACATGGTATTCCTTATCCCCATCATGTATTATTTTAGCGTTTATATCCCTCTGCCTTTTAAATTCATCTTTCAATTTGGGCGCTAGCTCATTTATTCTCCTTATATAGGAATCCACTCCTTTTGATATAAACATCTTAAGCGTTTCTTCACCCGCAGGTGTAAGGCTGTATATTTCATCGTTATTGATACGGCATCGGTATACATGACCACTATTTCTAAGCATGTAAAGCCCGTTTTGAAGTTCAAAATAGTTCATGATTTCGCTTTTAGACATAAAAAAAATCAGCTGCATATTGCTGCACTCCCCAAGGGAGGATATGGTATGCAATATAAGTATCTGTATTTCTGTTGTTCCCGGTCTATGGCTTGGAAAATCAGTCATGTATATTCCTCCATTCATCTGTATAAAAAACCTTAGCCAATTCCAATCCTTTTGCAGGCGCTGTTGGACCGAGTATGCGCCTGTCATTTGTATCAAAAGCTAGAATAATATCATCATTTGATAGTTTCTTGATACCTATCCAAATCAAAGTGCCAGCAATGATCCTCACCATATTATATAGAAAACCGTTTCCAACTACAATTATTGTAATAAAATCTCCCGTTCTATTCATTTCAATAGAATAAACATTTCTTACGGCAGTCTTGTGTGAACCTCCGGTTGCAGAAAAGGCGGTAAAATCATGCTCTCCTTTAATTAATTTGGCAGCTGCTTGCATAAGAGCATCATCAAGCGGTAAGGGGAAATGATAACAATATCTATATTTGAGTGCGCTTCCTTGACGGGAATTATCTATCCTGTATATATATTTTTTCGAAGTGGCAGAAAAACGGGCATGAAAGCTTTCAGGCACTTCCTGCGATGAAATAACCCGTATATCGTAAGGTAAAATAGAGTTGAGCACAAAAGGGTATTTATCCGTAGGTATACGGCTTTCGGTGTCAAAATGGGCACATTGTCCACTTGCGTGTACGCCTGAATCCGTTCTACTTGCGCCAATAACTGGTATGTTAGTCTTTTCCGCCTTTAATAGCGCATTTTCAATTTCCGCCTGCACACTGTTAGCATTCTCCTGTCTTTGCCAGCCAGCATAGTTTGTACCATCGTATTCAATGTTTAGAAGAATACGCCTTTTCATATTAGATTAACTAAGTTTTTAGATAGAATAACAGCCGCTATGAGTAATGCAACTGAAACAAATGCATAAAAATCTATTTTCTTAAAACGCAATACATGTAGCCTAGTGCGCCCTTCTCCTCCATGATAACATCTAGATTCCATAGCCATAGCTAAATCGCCTGCCCTGCGAAATGCGCTTATAAATAGAGGCACAAGAAGCGGTATCATTGCGGTAGCACGCTGTTTTAGATTGCCGCTACTAAAGTCTGCACCCCTTGCGCTTTGCGCTTTCATTATTTTATCCGCTTCTTCAACAAGAGTTGGAATAAAGCGCAGAGCAATAGTCATCATCATAGCCATTTCATGCGCAGGAAAACCTATACGCCTTAAGGGAGAACAGAGCATTTCAATACCATCTGTAAGCACCACAGGAGAAGTGGTAAGGGTTAATAAGCTTGTGCCTGATACAAGGAAAATTAGCCTAAGTGTAAAATGCACTGCATTTGATAGACCTTCATCCCTTATTGTTAAAGGACCTAGCTTAAATAATATATGTTCTCCCGCGCCAAAAAACAAATTAAGCACAAAAGTAAATATAAGCAGTATACGAAGAGGTCTTAAGCCTTTTATTAGCATTTTACCGGGCACTTTGCTTAGTCTAGCAGCCAACACAACAAAAACCAGTATAGGAATATAGGAAATGAGATTGCCTGCCATAAATACTGCCGCAATATATATTATTGTAAGCAGTATTTTGCTGCGCGCATCAAGCCTATGGATAGGTGAATCAACCGGATAGTATTGTCCTAGAGTAAAATTACGCACCGGCTTTCCCTCCCCTCTTCAATAGCTTTTCAAGCTCATCCGCCAGCTCTTCAAGTTTAAAACAGTTGTTTATCGGAATACCCTTTTCTATAAGTTTATATGAAAGCTCGCTAGCCTGAGGAACATCAAGCCCCATATCGCTTAAGAAGGAGTATTGGCTAAATATCTCCTTAGGGCTTCCGGTTGTAACTATCCTTCCCCTTTCCATAACCGCAATACGCTTTGCAAGCCAAGCGACATCATCCATACTATGGGAAATAATAACTATAGTAGTACCCTGTTTATGCAGGCGCTTTATATCATTTAATAAATAGTAACGCCCTTTAGGGTCAAGCCCGGCTGTAGGCTCATCAAGCACCAGATAGCGCGGCTGCATAGCAAGCACGCCTGCGAGGGCAACCCTTCGCATCTGTCCACCGCTTAGCTCAAAGGGGGATTTTTCGCCTATCTCTTCGTAGTTTAAGCCAACTAATTCCATGGCGCTTTTTACCCTTTGGTTTATTTCATCTTCAGCTAATCCCATATTCTTGGGACCGAAAGCTATGTCCTTCTTTACCGTTTCTTCAAACAACTGATACTCAGGATATTGAAACACAAGACCTACCGCAAAGCGATATTTGCTCCTATTTTCGTTTATATCTTCACCATCAATTAACACTTTTCCACTTGTAGGCTTAAGTAGTCCATTTAAATGCTGCGCAAGAGTGCTTTTCCCGGAACCCGTATGCCCTATTAAAGCCAATATTTCGCCATCCTCAATAGTTAAGTCGATATTGTTTAGGGCAACAGTATTTATCTGCATATTTGCTTGATAGACATGCGTAACATTTTCTAGTTGGATTGCCATAATTTAAGCACCTCCCTTTGCATGTCATCAACGGTTAATATGCCGCTTGGTAGAGCAATGCCCCTATTTATGAGCTCTTCCGAAAGCCTTGCCATAGGCGGTACATCAAGGCCGAAAGAGCGTATCTTTCCACTATCTGAAAAAACCTGTTTTGGCGTTCCTTCAAGGTTAATTTTGCCATCATTCATTACAATTACTCTATCAGCCTCAACAGCTTCCTGCATAAAATGCGTAATCCAAACAACCGTAATACCATTTTCGCGGTTCAAGGTTTTAACGGTTTCAAGCACTTCTTTTCTGCCTGATGGGTCAAGCATAGCAGTGGATTCATCAAGTATAAGCGCTTCAGGCAGCATAGCTAAAATACCCGCTATTGCAACCCTTTGTTTCTGTCCACCGCTTAGCATATGTGGCGCGCTATCTATAAATTCCAGCATATTAACTGCTTTTAGCGCTTTGTCTATGCGCTCCGGCATTTCTTCTGTTGGAATGCCTATATTTTCAAGCCCGAAAGCAACATCATCCCTAACTATAGTAGCAACAATTTGATTATCAGGGTTTTGAAACACCATACCCGCGCATTTTCTTATGTCCCATATATGTTTTGAATCTTGGGTATCCATGTTGTTTACAAGCACAATGCCCTCTGTTGGAGTAAAAAGCCCGTTTAAAAGCTTAGCCAAAGTACTTTTACCGGAACCATTATGCCCGAGTATAGCAACAAATTCTCCCTTTTTTATGTCAAAGTTAATTTCCCTTAAGGCATATTCATCACCATGGTCATATATATAGCTTACATCTCTAAGTGAAAAAATAGTTTCGCTCAACTTAATTATTCTCCTCTGTTAAAAGCAGTATCCATATTAAAACGGGAGTAAAATTCATCTTTAAAATCCAAAAGTGCATCCTGTCTTATTGCTTCTCTAATCTGTTCCATTAAATTTATAAGATAATGCAAATTATGTATGCTAATAAGCCTTGCGCCGGTTATTTCACCTGTCTTTATTAGATGGCGGATATATGCCCTAGTATGGTTTTTACACGTAAAGCAATCGCAATCTTCCTGTATGGGTCTAAAATCCTCCGCATACTTTGCGTTTCTAACTACTAAGCGTCCCTCAGGCACCATAGCTGTGCCGTTTCTAGCAATGCGGGTAGGCAACACACAGTCAAACATATCAACACCTCGGATTACTGCTTCTATAATACAATCAGCAGTACCAACACCCATAAGGTAACGGGGTTTATTTATAGGCATATGGCACATAAAAGCATCAAGCAATTCATACATAAGCGGTTTTGGCTCACCCACAGATAGACCGCCAATACCAAAACCAGGCAATGGTAGTTTTGCTAAATGTTTTGCACTTTCCTGCCTAAGGCGTGCGGAAAATCCTCCCTGCACAATGCCAAACAGAGCCTGTTTTTCGTTTGTATGTGCTTCCATGCAGCGCTTAAGCCATCTATGGGTAATATGCATGTTTTTTTCAGCCATATGCTCCGTACAAGGATAGGGAGAACATATATCAAACGCCATTATTATATCCGCGCCAAGCTTTTCCTGTATTTGTATGGATTTTTCAGGGGTCATAAAAACTTCCGAACCATCTAAGTGATTTGTAAAGCGTACACCTTCTTCTGATATATCCTTCTGCTTTGCAAGCGAAAACACCTGAAAGCCTCCGGAATCAGTTAGTATAGGCATATTCCATCCAGTGAAGGCATGTAACCCGCCTGCCTTGTGTATAAGCTCTTCCCCCGGCCTTAAATGCAAATGGTATGTATTGCTTAATATTATCTGTGCGCCAAGCTTTTCCATTTCAGACATGGTCATAGCCTTAACGGTAGCCTGCGTACCTACGGGCATAAATATTGGGGTTTCAATATCTCCATGAGGAGTATGCAATATGCCAAGCCTCGCACCGCTTTGCTTGCAGGTTTTAATAAGTTCGTATTTGAAATTAGCTTTCACGCTCTACCTCTGTAAGGATATTGTGGACTTATATCGGGCCAATTAGCTTCAAGCCCTTCTATATCCCGCCTATAATTTTGCCAAAAACCATCGTATTTAGGGGCGGAAAAGAATATCATCTTCTGCTGAGTTATAGGGTGCAGAAAACCTAAGCGTATACCCCAAAGCGCTATTTGACCTTTTTCATCCATATCTCCATAGCGCATATCCCCAAGTAACGGAAAGCCATTGCCGGACATCTGAGCTCTTATCTGATGCCCCCTACCGGTTTCAAGGCGTATGGCAACAAGGGCGCAATCATCAATATATCTTATAGTTCTTGCATGGAGTATAGCTTCCTTGCCCTTACGCAAGTAAGAAGGTACTATGCACACCTTGTTTTTTTCTCTATCCTTATACAAAAAATCGCACAAAGTAAACTGAGATGGGGGATTTCCTTTGCAAATGCAGATATACTCCCTATCTATAGTTCTATCCTTAACCTGTTTAGCCAGCCTACTCGCAGCCTTAGAAGTTCTAGCAAACACAAGCAACCCACCCACAGGTCTATCCATGCGGTGTACCAAACCAACAAACACATTACCAGGTTTTTCGTACTTTTCCTTTATATATGCTTTTAAATAGTCAAGCAGATTTTCATCGCCAGTTCTATCCCCTTGTGTAAGCATATTAGGCGGCTTAAGCACAACAATAATATGATTATCTTCAAATAGAATCTTCGGCTTCATTACTTCTCCTAACATACAAACTTTGCTACTTACTTAACTTTACATGCAAAATTAACAAGGGCAAGCTTCCCTTGGAGTAAAGATTATACCATGTTTGTCCCGTAGCCTCAACCATTGATGTAGCTATTGAAAAATCCTTCTGGATATTATTCAAGCATCTTTATTTAATTCTCGTTGATATTAAACATTTCTATTTTGCCATTTTTATATTCAATTTTTTTACTATAAAACATATGGCTTCAAATTTTATTTTGATTTCAAAATACAACTCTTTCAGTTATACTGTCGTGCCTATTGCACAACACGCTTTTAGCCTAGTTAAATATCACTTGTCCTCTATATATTCACTGCCACCAACTTTTATTGTACTGGTAGCAAAGCCCTTTACATTACCGGTCTTAGTGTTAAAAACTGGCATAAGCGGAACCATGGTTTCTTTGCAATAAAAATCATCGTCAGGTTTAAGAGGAAGACTTACTTCGCGGCGACTTGTGGCAGATTTATATATCGCCTGTACAAGTTCAAATGCTGCGCGGGCCTCTTCACCCGTTACATAGTTACTGTTTTCCCCTTTTATTGCCTTAATTACATCGGCTATCTGCCCTGCATGACTTTGAAGAGGCGGCAAACTAATAGAGTCATACGCAGCTTTTAGTTTTTCTACAGCTTTTAAATCCTCCATAGGAAAGCCGTTTTCCATAGATTTTGAAACGCGCGGATTAAATGGTACGCCTATAGCACATTTTTCCGTTTGAATTTCTATGCCCTGACGCTCACCATGGTGCAATAATGAGCAAGTAAGACGTCCCAGCAAACCATTATCATAGCGCAGCATTACCTCTGTAAAATCTTCAACTTCAGAATTATTGTGTGCAAGGTTATCTATATATGCATATACATGGCTTGGCATACCGCAGAGCCATATCAGTTGGTCAATAAAATGGATTGCATGTATTAGCGTACATCCGCCACCCTCAGTACTCCAGCGACCGCGCCAATCTAAGTCATAATACTCAGTGCCGCGGTAAAACAGCGCATCTATTGAAATATATAAAGGCTTGCCTGCAATACCGCTTTCAAGTAGTTGTTTAAGCTTATAATATTGACCTGTATAGCGGTACTGTGAAACTATGGATAGTATCTTCCCGCTTTCTTTTGCAGCGGTAATCATTTCATCACACTCAGTAATGGATGTAGCAATAGGCTTTTCAAGCAGCACATTATAGCCCGCTTTAAGTGCATTAAGTGTTAAAGTTGCATGGCTTGCAGGCGGTGTACATATGGATATAAGATCCGCATTTATTTCATGAAGCATATTATTTGCATCATTAAAAACTTTTGCATTTAAACCATAACGCTCGTTTAATGCTTCAGCACGATCCACATAAATATCTGAAATGGCGACAATTTCACACTTCTCACTCTGCGCTAAATACGCCTCAATATGTGTAGCTGATATAGCACCCGCACCAATTATTGCAACTTTCATCATAGTATCCTCCAATATATATTGAAATTTGTTACTCTATAAAACCGCTGCCCACGGAGCAAAAAACATTTCATCTACAACGATTTTATATTCAATTTATACACCTTACCATTGTGTTTTTAATCAAAAACATCTCTAATCATGTCAACTTTGTGCTTTTCAGCATCAAATTACATTCATTTTTTTGCCAAGGCAATTAGGCATATGATATAATTCATTATAGATTATTTAATTAGGAGCTAACCTATTTATGCAAAAGCTTGCCTTTATGAAACATTATAAGGAAATTCCTGACGATTATAGGATATTCTATTATGCTGATGATTGCAGCGTAAACTTAAATCCGCATAAACATAATTACTTTGAAATGTATTATCTAGTATCCGGAAAGGTATGCTACTTCACGGGAGGTACTAAGTTCCATCTTCGACCTAATGACATACTTTTTATAAATATCAATCAATTGCATCACCCTATGTTAATAGACTCATCTGTTCCATACGAAAGAATACTGCTGCATGTATCTCCTAAAACTCTTAAGGCGCTTTCCACCCCGGATATACAGCTCGATAAATGTTTTACTACCAACAACTTTACAGTATACCATTACCCACGAAATATTCGTATGATAATACTTAACTATTTTGACCGTCTTTCTACACTTAAAGAAGATGAAAGCCTTTTTGGCAGACAAGCTCTTGCCAGAGCATGTTTAACCGAATTATTTGTAGAAATTAACCACGCAATTTATAATCAGTTCGGTTTTTCATTTAACAGTAAGACAAAAGATAAACAAACTGTTGAGATAATCCGTCAATATATACTGCAACACTTAGACCAAGATTTAACAATAGATATGCTTGCAGAGTATGTTTATCTGAGCCGCTCAAGCCTTATGAGGTATTTCAAAAAATACACAGGCATGACGATATATCAGTATATTCAACTCATGCGTCTTAGAAAATCGGACGAATTAATCAATCAGGGCATACCCTTTACAGAGGCAGCTCAACTCAGTGGATTTTGCGATTATTCTGCATTCTATAGAGCATTCGTTAAAGAGTACAAGGCATCACCAAGCGATTATTATAAAACATCTCAACAATAAATATCACACTAAAAACCCACTGCAAAATTCATAAATAAGGATATTATTATTTACTATAAAAAATGCATAATATGTCAGGAACCGCAATCCTTCGACTATATTTGCAATGAAAATGATACTATTAACAATTTATATTTCAAAAGAACATGGTATCCTTAACCCAGAACAATGCAAAACATTGCAAAAAAATTTAGGAGGAGATTCTTATGAAAAGATTTATGCTTTCAGTAATTGTACTGGTGCTTGTGCTTGGTTTGTTTGTACCTAGCATTGCACAGGAAGATGTTACTCTCCGCGTCTTATGGTTTAATGACGCAAACGAATCGGATGTATTTCTAGATACTATACAACCCTATCTAGATGAAAACCCCCACATTAAAATCGACATGCAGGTCGTTGCCTTCTCAGATTATGAACAGAAACTAAAAGTTATGCTTACAGGCGACATGGCGCCGGATCTTGCAAGAGTAACCAACAATCAAATCCCCGTATTCTTAAGTGAACTTGAACCCATCGCTCCCTATATTGAGGACATAAAGGATGTTGAATCAGCATTTATGGCGGCTTCACTTGCCTTTGCCAAAAATGAAAACGATGAAATAATCGCATATCCCACAGAAGCCACCGCAAATGGTATGATAGTCAACAAAACTGCTTTTGAAAAAGCAGGCGTTGATGTAGCAGAAGTTTCAAAAACTTGGACCTGGGAAGAGTGGGAAGAAATAATCAAAAAAGTGATTGCAGTCGAAGGAAATCCCACATACGGTTTAGCTTTAGACTTTACACCCCATCGTTTCTCCACATTGCTCTTTGAATTTGGCGGTCGCATGATGAATGATGATTATACAGCTGTAAATTTCTCTAATGAGAAGACAGTTGAAACCATTACATGGTTTAAGAGAATGCATGATGAAAAAATCGTACCTGAATCCGTATGGCTAGGCTCTGAAAACCCTGCGGAACTGTTCCAAGCCGGCGTTGTCGCCTGTCATATCGGCGGAAGCTGGAATATTAATGTGTACGCAAAGAACATAAAAGACTTTGAATGGATGGTTGTAGTACCGCCCAAGGGAGAAATAGTATCCTCTGTTCCCGGTGGAAAATTTGTCGCATCATTCAAGGGTAGCAAAAACAAAGAAGAAGCTCAGAAACTAATGGCATGGTTCTCTGAAGATGGCCCCAATGCCAAATATTGCTGCGACACATTCAACCTATCTTCAAGGATAGATTCTTCAGTTGAATACCCAAGCAACACCTCTGACTTTGCTGCCTTTAGCGAAGCCCTCAAGGCTACCCCCGTTTATGTTGCAAACGAATGGAAAAACCCTGTACTAAGTCAGATATCGCCTGTTATAAAAGAGCAGATAGTTTTGGCATTAATGGGAGATATAAGCCCCGCCGATGCTGCTGCTGCAATAGACCAAAAAGGCGCTGAAATGATGAAGTAAATCTTCCAATCTCCGGATAGTTAAAGTTTTCTAAATCTCTATCCGGAGATTATATTTTTAATAGGTTTCAAAGTAAAAAAGTTAAGAAAGCCGCCCAAAACTATTGTTTAGGAGGTAGAGTATGAAATGTATAAGACTAGGAACTCGCTCAGCGTCGCGTGGTAATTTTAACCAAATTCTTGCCCCCCTTCTGTTTATTGCTCCTGCATTTCTAATCTTCTTATGGTTTATTATTGTTCCCGCTTTCCAAGGTCTGCGCATGTCGTTTATGGACTATGGTTTTTTCTCCGAAAGTGCTTTTGTTGGGTTAGATAATTTTTCTCGGTTAATGTCGGATAAAGTTTTTTGGATTACCGTTAAAAATACAATATATTATTCTTTAATAACTGTATTGCTTTTGACTATTTTTTCACTTTTTTCAGGATTATTGTTGCATGATAACGCGTTAAAAGGCGTTAAAATATTCCGTGCATCTATGTATATTCCATCTTTACTTAGTATGATAACAGTAGGCATAGCTTGGCGATTTATACTAGGCGACCAGATGGGCATTGTAAACTATCTGTTGCGTACTTTCGGACATGACGGAATTCAGTGGCTAACCAGTAGAAAAACAGCTATGAGCTGTGTGATTTTTGTTAGTATTTGGGCGCAAACGGGTTATTATATGGTTATAATGCTCTCCGGATTGCAGGCAATACCGCACGAACTTTATGAAGCCGCTAAAATTGATGGAGCAAACTCTTATAAGGCATTCTGGCATATAACTTTACCTCTATTAAAAAGTACAGTACTTGCAGTAATGGTTCTTGCAACAATTGCGTCATTTAAAGCTTATGAACTTATCTCTGTTATGACACAAGGCGGACCCGGATATTCCACCAAGTTAATCGTCCAACAGATTTATCAAGTAGCGTTTACTGAAGACCGTCTTGGCTATGCCAGCTCTATGTCGATTGTCTTAATGATAATTATAGGTCTTTTTACGTTATTACAATTTCGTATAGTTGGGAGCGAGTATGATTATGAATAATCGCAAAACATTCAAAATTTTACACTACGCGCTGCTCGTTATATTAACCGCTTTTTTCCTCTTTCCCGTTCTTTGGGTTGTTTTATCCTCATTTAAACCTCAATCCGAACTTTTTCAAATACCTATTAAGATTTTGCCCCAACAGTGGACATTTGAAAACTATATTGAAGCTATGAGCCGTGGAGATTTTGTACGCTACTTTTCAAACTCATTATTTGTTGCGGTAACTGCAACAATTATTACAGTATTGATTAGTATAATGGCCGGCTATGGTTTTTCAAAATATTTTTTTATTGGACGAGATTTCCTATTTATGGTTATGCTGGCAACCCTTATGATTCCTCTTCAGGTTATAATGGTGCCTATATTTTTGCAGTTAAAAGCTAGCGGCTTACTAAATACGCTTTGGGGGATTATTATTCCGCCCTCTGCCACTCCTACCGGAATATTCCTCGCCCGCCAATATATGGCAACTTTACCAAACTCAATGATTGAAGCTGCCCGTATAGATGGTGCAGGAGAAAGCCGCATTTTTTTTCACATTATTTTGCCATTATCAAAGCCAATTATTGCCACAATAACTATTTTTTCATTCATGTGGCGCTGGAATGATTATTTATGGCCGCTGATAGTTATTTTAGACGATAAAAAACAGACGATACAACAAGCTCTCGCTAATTTTGTAGGTCAACTTCAAATAAATTGGTCTCAACTACTAGCCATGACAACTGTTGCAATTTTACCTGTTATTATTATATTTCTAGTGTTCCAGAAATACTTTATGACCGGAATATCTTCAGGTGCAGTAAAGGGTTGATAAATATAAAAGGAGAATGCATTATGCAAGTAAGAGAAGTGTTTTTCACTGACAAAAAAAACTGCCAAGTACTAACAAGAGATGACAGCGCTGACTTATCCCCTGATTCAATACGGATAAAAAACCGCTATTCGCTCATTAGCCCTGGAACCGAGCTTGCGCTGTGGACTAAGACCCATATAGGATTTGAAGACCCTGATATTGCTTGGTGCCGGTATCCTATAAAAGCCGGTTATTCCTCAGTAGGCACTATTGAAGCTGTTGGAAGCAACATTAAAGATTGGGAAGTCGGTCAAAATGTGGTTCACTTTCAAACTCATGCCGATTTTAGTGTCTTAGATCCTAAAAAAGATATTATTTTACCTTTGTCTGAGCCATCGCAAATGAAGCGTGCGCTTTTTACTAGGTTTGCACAAATTTCTTTCACTGCTGCACAGGCATCAAATTGTTCCGGCTTTGCACTTGTTCTGGGGGGTGGCATCATAGGCAATATATGTGCACAGATTATGAATCAATTCTTTGATAGAAAAACAATATTAGCTGATATATCCGCAAATAGAATTGCTTTGGCGGAGCGTTGCGGCTTAAATGCTGTAAATAATTCTTCAGATAGTAATTTTAGAGAAACTCTGCAAGATTTAACAGGAGGTGCCGGAGTTTCTACCGTAGTTGAAGCTACGGGTGTAAACAGCATGGTATCATATGCACTGGAACTTATGAACACACACGGCGAAACCATATTATTAAGCTCTACCCGTGGACTTGCTGAAATAAATGTCTATAAACTAATACATAGAAAATTCGCCGCGCTTATTGGCGCGCACGAAAACCGTTATCCAAAGTTCGCTGATAATGATGAGCCTAGTCATTATTACTTTGCAAAAACTGCTCTTGAAGGTATATTGTCTGAAAAGCTTAAGGTTGAACCTTTTATTTCCGACATTATATCGCCCTATGAAATGAATGATGCATATGAAGCACTCTTAAATACACCGGAACAGCATATCGGAATAATTATTGATTGGGAAAGGAAATAATATATGAAAAACAGCGCAGAATGGAAAAAAATGCTTACCCGAATGACAGGCATTGCCGACGAGGCAGATGAAAAGATATCAATGCAAATAGAGGTTCATAAATCACTCGGTTGGAATATGATTGAGCTTAGAACTGTTGAAGGGATAAGCATTACAAAGGTTGACGATGCTACTTTTGATAATATCTACGCTCAAATGTCTGAAGCAGATATTAAATGTGCGGGTTTTGCTTCTGCTATTGCAAACTGGGCACGTCCAATAACACATCCTTTTGAAGAGGATATTGAAGATTTAAAGAGATGTATCCCACGAATGAAAAAAATGGGTACAAGGTTTATCCGAATAATGTCTTACCCCCAAGGCGAAGCAGATGCTGTTTTTTGGAAAAAGGAAGTTTTCCGTAGAATTGGAGAACTTATTAAATACGCAGAAGATTCCGATATCGTTTTACTACACGAAAACTGCGATGGTTGGGGAGCGCAATCTCCTAAGCACCTAGGTGAACTTATGGGCTATTTTTCCTCTCCGGCTTTTAGAATGGTATTTGATTCCGGCAACCCCATCCAGCATGGCGGCACCAAGGAAAATAATCGCAACTTCTTTTTAGAGGCACTACCATATATAGAGCATTTCCACATAAAGGATTGCTTGCTCAATAATGGCGGATTTACCATGCCAGGTGAAGGGGATTGCGAAGTAGAAGAACTTATTACAGAACTCGAAAAAACTGACTACAAAGGCAATTATTCCATTGAACCACATATAGCTATGGTCATTCATGCAGGCGGTACAACAAGTACTAGTGCAAATCAAGCGGAAGTCTATAAGGAATACGGAGAGAAAGCAAATAATCTAGTGTTTAGTGCAATGAGTAAAGCTGAAAGTATATAAGCAAAAAACACAAAATACCTAAGTAAAACAGCACCCCCTTGAAACCAAAGTTTCAAGGGGGTGTTGCTCTTTTGGCTCCCCAGATAGGACTCGAACCTATAACAACCCGGTTAACAGCCGGGTGCTCTGCCATTGAGCTACTGAGGATTATTGAATAGAAGCGGCTGACACTCCTATCCATGTTAGTAATCCGGCGACGACCTACTCTCCCGGGCTGTTACCTACCAAGTACCATCGGCGCTGAAGGGCTTAACTTCTGTGTTCGGCATGAGAACAGGTGG
>JGI24711J26586_10000538_pt1 | contig 29430 bp, 32 predicted proteins | sample BioPla3DNA1_FD_26586 | JGI IMG/M metagenome (IMG submission 26586)
ACCATTCCTTTCTGGCAAGCGCCTTATTGTATCTCTTGGAATAGGTGTTGTATTTGCATTAATTATAACCGGAATCATGAAGGGCCAGCTTAAAAGTGTCCGTTATCAGCCTGCAGCTGCAAGTTATGTGAAAAAAGACAGTCTTAATATTACAGTCAGCAAAGATCTTTTCCTTTATTCAAAACTTGACAGACGTGCCAGACCCAAAAGCAGCTCCTCCTCAGGCTCGAGTACTCACAGATCATCATCGGGGCGCTCCCATGGAGGCTCAAGCAGAAAGTTCTAGAAGACGGGTACAAACAGCAAGGACTGTTTTAACATANAAACACAAAAAATGNCTTATTTCGACATAAACATTGAATTATTCCTGAATAAAATATATAATTAACATAATTAACTAAAAAAGGGGTGGCTTATTATGGCAATAGAATGGACTCCGGACTTATCCGTAGGTGTTGAATTGATTGATGAACAGCACAAAGTTTGGTTTGAAAAGGCTAATGGGCTGTTTGAGGCCGGAAAAGAACGGAAAGCAAGAGAATATATCAATACTATGATTGATTTTCTGGATGATTACACCAAACAACATTTTAAAGATGAAGAAGCCTATATGGAAAAAATTCGTTACCCTGAGATTGAGGCACAGAAGAAAGCGCATGCAAGCTTTATCAATGATCTTGCAAAACTTAAGAGCGATTATAACGAGTCCGGCGGCAATATCCTTGTTATTATTAACGCCAATAAAATGGTCATTAATTGGCTGACCAAACACATAAAAACTATGGACAAAAAAATAGGTGAATACGCTAAGACTCTTTAGCAAAAAAGAATCAAAATGGCTGTCCTGTATGGATAGCCGTTTTTATACTATGTTTATATGTTCTGCTCCATTAGCGGGCTCTACGGGTTCTTTGTACCGATGGGCTTATAATATCTTTATTTCTTGCTGCTTCCGCTACTTTCAAAATATTGTCTAAACTGTCCGCAGGATATGTAACAGGTGATTTACCCGTAATCTTTCTTTAAGTAAACCATATCAACTAACTGAACTCCATCCTCATACATAGAATGGTCATAGTTATTTATAAAAAAATTTTCAACTCTATGTGATACTTCAAAACCACAATGTTCATAAAATGAAATTATCCACGGACTGTCTCCTGTACCAACCAAAAGTGTTTTACACACATCCTTGTAGTACTCGCTAATTATAATAGTTGAACCTAAGTTTATAAGCTACTCTTTATATGCTATTGCATCCAATTGGAAATGAAGTCCTTCATTTCCACCACGATGAGCAAATTCCGTTTGAATTGATTTTCTGGCTGGATACTTTCCTTTGAACCTTTCTCTAATGACCTTTTCCATTACAGGTATATTCCAAACATCCCTAAACAAACAATCAATCTTTACTACAGATTCTAAAGTTAAGCCAATTGATTCCAACCGTCTACTCAAATGATCAAATGCGCCATTAATTTGATTTTCAATCGACTGACCAATATTTCCTACACAATAATTTATGAAAACAAAATCACCTGCCTCAACAATTCCCGAATGAGCCCATTCCTCATTTACGTCACTTCTAATAATTTCTCCCATTTTATTCTCCTCCTAATCAATGGATTAACAATCTTTATTGCCAAGCAAGTCTATTAATGATGAATGGAATCCTCATAGCCGATTCTTCCTAACTCGCCCCTAGATGGGGCGATCCAAGCTGGGAATTACATATAACTTAAGTCTTTCTTTAAATAATATTCATCTAATTCCAGCACATCGGTGGTATATGTGAATATATTTTCATATATACCATATATAGATAATATTTCTATAAACTTATATCGTCAAGAGGATTTCGTATTTTTGCGATTTCTTTGCTACTAACATTTCCGGATCATATTATGAATCTGCAAAGGTCACCGGCAGATATTTTCGTGCAATAACTTTGAATACGGAGTTACATCACTGAAAAATAAAACCGGCAGACAATCGAACCGACCATCTGCCAATAATATAAAAGCTATTTTATTAATTTAACATTAACTTTATTGTTGCTGTGCCATTCTTTCTTTATAGTGATGTGCCTCTTCAAGCATCATGTCCTTGACCTTCATAAGCCTTGTCAAGTTACCTCGCTCATTCTCGTCAAGCTTCATTACGATGTACTTTATGGTTTCTTCGAGGTTAGGAATCATAACGTATTCGAGGGCGTTAACCCGGCGGCGGGTTTTTTCGATTTCGTCAGCCATCAGCTGTGCTGTTTTTTCCAGCTCAGCCAATTTTAATAAATGGGGAGTGGCTTTTTGTAGAGCTATCATGGCACCGTCCAGCTCACCTGATGTTGAGGAAAAGCCATAAGGAAAAATATCATCGCCGGTCTGGCCTTCTGTATAAAACTCAAAAACAGGCACTTCAACACTCATAATATTTTTTGATGAAGCTTTTAATGTTACCTTCTGCTTTGGAAAAATCAAGGCTTCCTCCAAATGGGTATCACTCATTAAAGCTTTTGCCATAATAAACCGTGAATAAACATCCTTGAGCAGTTTTTCAACTAATTCACGTTCGCTCCGGTTTTCTTTGACAATAGCTAAGAACTTTTTCATTAGTTCGTCACGCTTGTCCTTCAATAGCTTATGGCCCCGTCTTGCTGTTCTAAGCTTCTTTTTAAGTGTTGTCAGCACCATACGGGTAGGATTTACATTGAGCCTTGCCATATTTTACTCCTTACTTTTTGGATAATACTTTTCAATTAAGGTAGTCTTTATACGCTTGAGCTCGGATTCCGGCAGAATGGATAAAAGCTCCCAGCCCAGATTTAATGTTTCCTCAATACTACGGTCTGTCTCATAACCCTGGGATACGTATTGTTTTTCAAATTCATCGGAAAACTTTGCATATAGCTTATCTATATCGGTTAATGCTGCCTCACCCAAAATTGCTGCAAGTTCTTTACTTTCCTTACCTCTGGCATAAGCTGCAAACAACTGGTTCATTGTATCGGCATGGTCTTCACGGGTTTTTCCGGTTCCTATACCTTTATCCTTCAAACGGGAAAGGGACGGCAATACATCTATAGGAGGAGTTAAACCCTTTTTATGAAGCTCACGGCTTAATATTATCTGACCCTCGGTAATATAACCTGTAAGGTCAGGAATAGGATGTGTTTTATCATCCTCAGGCATTGTGAGTATAGGAATCAATGTTATTGATCCGTCTTTATCCTTTATACGTCCTGCACGTTCATACAATGTGGCCAGGTCGGTATACAGGTATCCGGGATATCCACGCCGCCCGGGAACCTCTTTACGGGCAGCTGATACCTCACGGAGAGCTTCTGCGTAATTTGTAATATCAGTTATAATAACAAGAACATGCATGTCCTTTTCAAAAGCTAAGTATTCAGCGGCAGTTAAAGCCATACGCGGTGTAGAAATTCGCTCAATAGCCGGGTCATTGGCAAGGTTCATAAAAAGAACCGCCCTTTCTATGGCACCGGTTTTTTTAAAGTCAGTAATAAAGAAATCGGCTTCCTCGAAGGTGATACCTACAGCTGCAAATACAACCGCAAATTTACTGTCTGTTCCCAAAACCTTTGCCTGGCGTGCTATCTGTGCGGCCAAATCGGCATGCGGCAATCCTGATGCGGAAAATATAGGCAATTTCTGTCCTCTGACCAGAGTATTCAACCCGTCTATAGCAGAAATACCGGTCTGAATAAACTCATTGGGATAATCTCTTGCAGTTGGATTCATTGGCAGTCCATTAATATCAGCCCTTTTATCAGGAATGATGGCCGGCCCGCCGTCAATCGGCTTTCCAAGTCCGTCAAAAACTCTGCCGAGCATATCCGCGGAAACAGGAAGTTCAAGATTACGTCCAAGAAAGCGCACCTTACTGTTTGACAGATTAATACCTACAGCATTTTCAAAGAGCTGTACAAGCGCGGTACTTCCATCTACTTCCAGAACTCTGCAGCGTCTGATTTCACCGTTTACGAGTTCTATCTCACCTAATTCATTATAAGTAACACCTTCTACATTTCGAACCAGCATCAATGGTCCGGCAACTTCAGCAATCGATCGATATTCTTTAAGCATTTCGCCTTTCTCCTTTCTTATGGGGCAGAAATAAACTGCGGACAAGTTTTACCTGCCTTAACCGCCAATAAGAGATCCAATCTGTTTGGAAAGCTCGTCCTCTATGTCATCATAGGGCTTACTTCCCTCTGTCTGCGGTATATATTTCATTCTACTGATTTTTTCCCTTACAGGCATTGAAAAGAGGCTATTGATATCTACGCCTTTTTTTACTGCTTCCTGGGATTTTTCATAAAATGCCAAGATAATCTTTAGCATCCTGAACTGCTTATCAAGCGTTGTATAGGTATCTTCTTCATTAAAGGCATTTTGCTGAAGATAGTCCTCACGAATTGATCTTGCCGCCTCTAATGTAACCCTGTCGGTTGGTGATAAGGAATCAATACCTACCAATTGTACAATTTCCTGAAGTTCTGCTTCCTCCTGAAGAATACGCATCATATCGCCTCTGTATTTATTCCAGTCCCTTGAAATATTCTCACGGTACCAGTCAGAAAGCTTATCCTGATACAAAGAATAGCTCTGAAGCCAGTTTATAGCCGGGAAGTGTCGTTTATAGGACAGATTATAATCCAGACCCCAGAATACTTTAACAATTCTTAATGTGGCCTGCGAAACAGGCTCTGATATGTCTCCACCCGGAGGTGATACAGCACCTATAGCACTTATAGCCCCAATCCTGTCCCCGGAACCCAGTGTTTTTACTTTACCTGCTCTTTCATAGAATTGAGAAAGACGTGAAGACAGATACGCAGGATAACCTTCCTCACCGGGCATTTCCTCAAGGCGGCCTGACATCTCACGGAGAGCCTCAGCCCAACGGGAGGTAGAGTCAGCCATCAGGGCTACGGTATATCCCATATCCCTGAAATACTCAGCAATTGTTATTCCTGTATAAATAGATGCTTCACGTGCCGCAACAGGCATGTCAGATGTATTTGCAATAAGAACTGTCCTCTTCATAAGGGCATGTCCTGTTTGGGGATCTTTCAGTTCGGGGAATTCCATAAGAACATCGGTCATCTCATTACCACGTTCCCCGCAGCCTATATATACAACCAAATCAGCCTCTGCCCATTTAGCCAGCTGATGCTGAACAACAGTTTTTCCGCTTCCGAAAGGCCCCGGGATAGCAGCTACACCACCAGAAGCGATGGGGAAAAGAGTATCAATTATTCTTTGTCCGGTAATAAGCGGCTCATTTGGCGGCAGCTTTTCCTTATATGGTCTTTCTTTTCTGACAGGCCATTTCTGCATCATTGTCAGTTCAACAGTATCCCCGTTCTTTGTCTTAACCCTTGCTACCGTTGATTCAATGGTGAATCTTCCTTGTTCAATTGATTCAATTGTTCCCTCAATACCATAAGGCACCATAATTCTATGCTCAAAAACTTCATTTTCCTGAACTGTTCCTATAATATCACCGGCCTGAACCTGATCCCCCGGCTTGACAACCGGAACAAAATCCCATTCCTTTTCTCTGCTTAATGCCGCTATTTTAATACCGCGGGTAATATTATTGCCTGTAGCGGCCCGCATAGCTTCCAACGGCCTTTGAATACCGTCAAAGATATTCTCTATTAGACCTGGCCCTAATTCAACACTCAGCGGAGCATTTGTCGTTACAACCGGTTCGCCCGGGCCCAAGCCTGAGGTTTCTTCATAAACCTGAATGGAGGCCTTGTCCTCATGGATTTCCAGAATCTCCCCTATTAATTTCATTTCTGACACATGCACAACGTCCAGCATATTGCTGTTGCGCATGTTTTCCGCCACGACCAGAGGTCCTGACACCTTGACGATTCTGCCTTGATTCATCATCATTCCATTCCTTTCAAACATCCGAGATTACCCGAATACGAATTTTGTCGTCTTTAGTCATCCTGAGCTAAAATATCGGCGCCGACCGCCTTCTCAATGCTTTCCTTAACAAATTTCTTTCCTAAGCCCAATGAGCCTGTGCTGCCGGGTATAAGTATAATTGCGGGAAAGTAGCTGTTCCTGTACCTGGATATTTCATCCATGATACCATAAGCTTTATCCTCGGTAATATATATAAGGGCATAACCTTCAGCAACAAGACTTTCAAGAAGGCTTACCGTCTCCTCTTTTTCTCCGGTAGGATATATGTCAAATCCAATTGCCTTAAACCCCAGGATACTGTCCTTATCTCCCACGACCGCAATTTTATGCATAACCCAACCTCAGCCTTTCTTTAATAGTCTCTCTTGGAATTTTATTCTTCACACCTGTTATTATCAGCCGGGCATTCTTAATCTCAGTCTCCTTGAAAAATAAATACCCGATAACAGGTGATACACCCATAACCACATATTTGCTATCCTTCAAATATAGCGTGATAAAATCATCCAATATCTTTTCAATCTCTGATATACCGTCCTCTTTATCTGCAGCCACATTCAGCTGTGCTGCAAGCTTATCATAGCCAACGGCTTTAAGTACTGAAAAAAACTTATCCAGTCCTTCATTTATAATCTCTTCAAAGTTTTCTTCTTTAAAGCTTCCATTTTTTATCCAGGCCTTGCGTATGAAATCCTCAGACTTCTTAAGCAGCTTTGCCCTTATGAATATTCGAATATTAGCTGTATCAATCAGCATATTAATAAGCTTTATCAAGACAGGATCTTCGCTTTTTTCTGCATCAGCCAGCATTTCTGCATAGCTGGCATTGTCAAGAATAAAATCAATAAGCTGCGGATCACCTGTTTTATTAAAGGCCTCTTCAGCTGCTAAAATTGCCTGGCTGAATATTTCGGAAACATCTTCGAATTTTCTTTCAGTCATTAGTTTAAGAAGCCGCGCTGGTTCAATAGTACCCATATCTGACAATGTTTCTTTTGCATCAATTTTTAAGAACTCTGCTTTTAATATGAACTTAGCATTGAGATAATCATACCTCTTCCTGAAAAGGTTAATTACCAGTGGATCGGGGATAATTTCCTCAATAAAGTCATAGGCCTTCTTAAGCTCTGAGGTAAGAAGCTTTTCTACATCCCCTGTACCCTCTTTGCCGCTGTCTGGATCCTGGCCCGAATAGCCGGCTTCGGCCAAAAGCTTTATCGCATCAACAGAATCAGTGATATCGAAAAGACGCTCCAATCTGCTTAAAGGCAGAAGCTTTGATTCTCTGACGCGTATTCGAGCTGTGGCATAAGCATAACCCTCTTCTTTAATTCTGGCCATACAAACTCCTTTACTACTCGTTAAATAATATCCTGGCTACTTCGGATTCCATGTTTGGTCTCTGCATTTTTAATATAATCTCCAAAGTACAGTTTATTTCCAGATCACCATAACGAAGAATAAACCCACCGGATGCACTTAGTGAATCCTTCGCCAAACTTAATTCAGCTGATATACCTTTAGCCTTGAGCTTTTGATTTATTTCAGATAAAAAGCCTTCTCCCAAACGCTTTTTATCTCTTTCACTGAAAACTATAATTCCATCCTCGTTTTTTGCCGTATTAAGAATAATACCTTCAATAAAGAGTTTATATTTTTCGTCCGGCATATCGGACAGGTTTTTTAATGCGACGTCAAAAGCCTCATCAATACACTCCTGTTGTACTTTTAGTATATTTTTTCTATCCTCCATACTTTCGGCAGCCTTGTAGCGTTGTTTAATAAGAGCTGCTTCTTCTCTGGCTTTTTCGGTTATTAAGGTTAACTTCTGAAAAGCCTCCTTCTCAGCCTCAGCAATAATGCTTTTTGCTTGTGCTCTGGCCTCATCCAGTATCTTATCATGCAGGCTTCTGGCATCTGTCAGTATTCTTTCTTTTATTTTCTCGGCTCCATTCATTTTATAAGCCCCTTCTAAATTATATTTGATTCAACATAAGAATTGAAACAACAAGGCTTAAGATAGCAAACATCTCAACCATCAGAGCGTAAATGATTGCATTACCAAGCGCTTCAGGTCTCTTTGCCACCAAATGTATACCCGCCGTAGAGACTTTACCCTGCCATGTAGCTGAAATAAATCCTACAACACCAACCGGTATCCCCGTTGCCATAAGTGCAAGACCGGCTTCAAGAGTTTCAACTGTTGCTATTTTGTTAACTATCATAAATGCAATTACAAATCCATAGATAGCCTGTGTTGCGGGAAGTGCCTGGAGAATCATTGTCGGGGCAAATCTGCTGGGTTCTTCTGTAATAACTCCTGCTGCTGCCTGTCCGGAAACGCCACATGCTTTTGATGAGCCTATAGCTGCAACCATAAATGCTATAACCGCACCTAAAAATCCCCACACTTTCGGGTTTAAGAATAAATCGACAAATTTTAAGTCCATAGTAATTTCCTCCTGATAATTATTAATTATAGTATCCCGGCTTTTGTTCCGGAATTTAGAAGCGTTGCTGATTCATAATCTACTACTATATACTTTGTCCTGGCTTTATAGGGTTCAAATGCCACTCCGCCACCTTCCAGGAACTTTCCAAAAAACTCAAGGAACTGAAGTCTGCAGGAATGGACGTACGCACCAAGAGCATTCAGTCCTATGTTTAAAGCATGGGCAAAAAGCAGTATTACACTGGCAAGTATAACTCTTACAACAATGAATCCTCCAAAGGATGTCGCTAAAGTATTTACTATATCACCAATAATAGCAGAGGCAAGGCCTAAAGCAAGGATTCTTGTATATGAAAGACAATCGCTGAAAAAGCTTACTACATCATAAAGCCCCGGTAATCCGCCAAAAATCTTTCCAAAAATATTCTTAGATTTTCTTCCGCCGGTTATCAGGACTAGAGCCATACCAATCAGGAAAACTTTATATCCTGCCTGGACAATTGCGCTGTCGCCCGGGATAGATAAGCCCGGGGCAAAAGGTAACAGAATCATAATAAATCCGCTATACATGATAATGACAAATCCGGCATCACAGACGGCATCCAAAACCTGGCCCCTCCGTATAAGGTTCAAGCCCTTCATAAACAGTCCTGAAAACATATGAATTATCCCTATTAGAATAGAATAACTCATCATAAGCTCAGTTTGTTCTGTTGGAACAATCCACAGAGCTGTTTTGGTCAGGGATGCTATACCAAACCAGCTGCCATAGAGGAAACCGGCAAATATAGTCGCTAAACCGCTTAAAAACAAAAGTTTAATAAATTGTCTTGTTTTATCTTCCATACGGAATTTTTTCAGGGCAAATCCTGTTGCCAAAGCGATTAATAGACCATAACCGCCATCCCCCAGCATGAGACCAAAAATAAAGATATAGAAGGGTAATGTGATTGCTCTTGGATCTATCTCAAGACTAGAGGGCATACCATACATCTCAATAATCGGATTAATTGCTTCAATGATTGGACCATTTTTTAATAGAACAGGGAATTCTTCATCCGCGGCAGGTTCTTCGATGCTTACGACACAATAGAAATGCTTTTTAACGTATTCTTCAACCTTTGCTGAATGTTCTGCAGGAAGCCAACCCTTTAATAAGAAGGCTTTATTTGTGGAAAGCAAACGACTTTTGGCTTCAATTCTGGTTTTTTCAGCCTGGAACGCATCCGAAATAACCTCCAGATCTTCTCTCTTTGCAGCCAACTCATTAATAAGAGCCTTTTTGTGCTCCCGCTCTTTTTCAAGTCTTTTTAGACTGACTTTTAGTTTTTCTGTTCTTTCATAAGCAGTCCCTTTTCCCTCGCGGAATGTAATACGATTCCATTCCCATCCTCTTAAAAACTCCATTATATCTGATTCATCAGTCTTCATTCCGAATATAACAGCATAATGAAGGTCTTCTTCACTCTTTACTGTTACCAACGCTGATTCCGGGAATTCATCCTTCAGTTTTTCTTCAAAAGACCTTAAATCTGTTCTGCCCGGCAAACTGCCCGTTTGTATAAATGTATACCTTGTATTTGTAAGTTCTAAAGGTATGTCCAGAGTAATCCAGGGTTTAATAGAATCCATCTGGTTTCTTAGACTGTTCTCTTCACTTTTTAATCTTGCTAAATCATCTTCAGCGCTGTTAATCTGAGCCGCATAGTTCATGATCTCGTCACTTTTGCTGATTCTATTATTATAATCTGCTTCGGATATAATGCGTCTGGCTGAAAGAAAGGGTTTCTTAACAGGGGCATAGCGGCTTAAAATATCTATTGCCCGATCCAGTTCATATATATTCTCATCTATTTTTGCCAAATCTGATACAACATTTAAATTGTACGCTCTATCGCCAAGATCTTCTTCCGGTTCTTCCTGATCTATCTCCAGTACTCCAAACTTCAGTAGCGATTTTAATAAAGCGGATCGTTCCTCGGCAAGCCCCAGAACAGCGATTTTGTTCATTTTCACCACTGCCACGACTAACTCACAATCCTTTCCACTATATATTCTGCTGCTTTATTAAGTCGCTCTTTGGATTTTAACCTGATACTCTCAAGTTCCCTGTTTTTGGAGTCAGCTTGCAAATTTGCTTCCTCTACAGCTTCATCTCTGGCTTTCTGAAGCAACTCCTCTGATAAAGCTTCACCCTCAATTAGAGACTTCTCTAATATCTCAGAAGCCTTTCTTCTGGCCTCGGTCAGGATAAGCAGTGCCTGCTGTTTTGCTTCATTTTCCAACCTTGATGCCTCTTCCTCACTTTCGATAATGCTTAGAAGAACAGTATTCATTTGCATCCTCCCCGTTTTTATTAAACACTCGTTATACAGTTTCTACCACTGTTTTTGGATTTATATAGCGCTTCATCTGCTTTTTTTATAACTTCGTAACCGGTTTTTAATATATCTGTTTTTTGAGCTAATCCTATACTTACTGTAATATTAATCTTTCCCTTACCCTTTGAATGATTCGTAATTTTTTCAGGTTTCTCTTTTGGTCTGTTATCAGACCTTACAATAAAAGGTCTGCGCTCAATAGCTCTGCGTGCCCGTTCTAATTGATTCATGACCTCATTATAGCCTTTACCGGTAAAAAGTACAACAAATTCTTCCCCTCCATACCGGAATACCTTCGCTTTGCTTAAGGTTTTATTCAGGATAGATGCTACCATTTTTAAAACCTCATCTCCGATATCATGCCCATAACAATCATTTATTTTTTTAAAAAAATCTAAATCTACCATGGCTATATAATATTTTCTGTTACCGAGCTTTAAAAGCTCCTGTTCAAGGGCTCTTCGGGACAACACTCCGGTAAGTGTGTCATAAAAAGCCAATGAATACGATACATCAAACATAGCAATAACCATAATGACAAAAATTGCTGATGTGAAAATTGCAACCAATAAGAGCCTGTTTGAAAGGTAGAAGGATATTACTGAGCTTATAAGAACAGCAACATATATAAGGTNCATATNTTGATTTTTCAGAATATAGCAGGATAAAAGAATTCCTACAGCCATTATATAAAGAACAATGGCAGGCGCTTTTATTCCTATGTATATCCCGGATATACCCGGACCGGCAGGAACATTTGACTTTATTCTGATATTTATAAAAACCCATAAAAGCTGAGCTAAAAGAATTATTGCTTTGTTTCTTCCATAGGTACTGATAATGCCTCTTTCCTTAGAAAAGCTAAGCCAGACAACATTAACAGGGAAAAGTATGCTAAGCATGGTTACGGCTTCAACCAGCATAGGAAGATGTTCCTGCGAAATACTTATATAAATATATGAAATCAGAATAAAACAAACTAAATAAAAAGAATTGCTATTCTGATACCAAATGCTCATAAAGATGGCTAACAAGGCTATCACAATAGGAATAACCTTAATCAGAGACTGGGTAGCATCGCTGTAAGACTCGGCCTTTACGGCCAGCGCCCAAGCAACCAATATTACTGTTATTGGTGCCAACACCCCCACCACTTTACGCATTTATCCTGTGTACCTTCCTATTAATTCTATATACTTCTATTCTACATTTTGTTTATGATTTATGCAATATTTACAACTACAGCAAAAAACTTCAGATAATCTGTAGTAATATATTCAAAAAAGTAAAAAAATTAAGGAAGGACTTTCGCCCTCCCTTTCAGCATTTATGATCTTCCACACCCTGAAAATCAAACTTTTGGGGCGGGAAGAACTGATCCAACGGGAATTCGATGCTGTCAAAGATATCGCAAGGATTCTCATCGGTGGAAGCAATGCACTCCTTGTTGGGATAACAGAAATTAAAGGCGGGAATTAACAGCTGAACAAGGCGTACAAGCTTTATGATGGAGAAAATACCAAGAGTAATAACTACTCTTCTCTGTGGTCCGAGGATGGCATTTACCTCGCTTCTTTCATCATCGCATCCGCAATGGTGTTTTTCATGTACTCTCTTAATGCGGGTATTCAGAACCAGAGGCTCTGCAACCTCCACTTTGATGATAGGAAGATTATCTTGTTCTACCAGTCCACCGCAACCGTCGCCGCATCCTTCACATACCATAGGCAGGGGATGATTCAGGTCAACACTCTTAAAAATCTTGATTTTGCCTTCAGATCCAAAGAGAATTACTGTCTTTGAAAACCAGACGAAGCCTACCTTGGGACTGGAATTAACAATATTTCCCGCAACGTCCTTGTAGCAGAATTCACATACTACACGAATCTTATAACGTACATTAACAGTAAAAAACCCTCTCTTGAAAGGGACATCTTCAAGATCTGCCAATACTGCCACAACTTCTGCATCTTTTGTCTTTACCTTGATTGCATTATTGATGAGATCCTGCACATTGTCAACAAAATCAACAACCGCATCCTCAACACAATCTTTTTCACGGCAATTGTCATATACCTTTTCTACATGAACACATACGGCTTCCCGTAGCTTGCATATGTCTTCGCCGCATATAAGTCCTGGAACCACTTGTTCTTTACAGCCCATTTAATCGGTCCTCCATTTCAGAATAATTGCCTTCACATTGTCATAATATGCCTTTTAGATGAATTGGTTACTGAGAGTAATATTAAGTCCAGGACATAAATATGAATTAAATAAGGAGACCTGTACTTCTAATTCTATACTATTTAAAGGGGTTGTGTAATGTGCCCTCAAATGAAAATATAAGATACATATTAAAAAACAGTATGGGTGTTACTACTTGTATATGGTATAAAAACGGACTTTTTATGAGTATGTTGGATAAAGGCAACCGATGGGGTCCTCCATTTTTATTGTCGGATACTTCAACTTCTGATTTTTCAGCACTGCTTGAAACAAACGATGCTATAAGTGCCTGTTATGTGGACTATTCAGGCAGACTTCTTTACATCAACGCCTGTGAAGAGAAAAAAGAGCCTAAGGTTTTGCTGGAGAGCCGTATAGAAGGCTATTCGCCATATAATGTTCGTCTTGTAGAGGCAGATGGATTCATCCATGCTTTTTATATTGTATCGCACAATCGCAAGCAGTTGTTAACATACCAGAAGATCGAAGGCCCCGAAAGCATGATTCCCGAGGTTGAGGGTGTCATAATCCGCGAAGGGCAAAGCTATGCAGTAAGCACAGACGATGTAAATATACACCTGTTTTTTCTCACAGATGTACAAGGCATAAGCCTTTTAGTACACAGAAAAATTTATGGCGGAAAGGCATCAAAGCCTGTCACTACACCGTTTCCCTACAGCGCTTCAATGAGGTTGCAGTCGGTTATGGCTGATGATGGTCTGCTTTATATACTTGCCTCACCGGACGATGGCCGGGATGTCAGTGTCATATACAAATTTGATCCGGTCCTGAATAAGTTTTCTAAAGGACTTGAAGTATATAACAGCTCTTCCGGACAGGGAAGCGACAGCCTTATTTTAATTAATAATACACCATATGTTGTACGTTCATTAAAGTCGTCCTTTATACTAACAAGAATCAGCCGGGATATGAAAAGCGTGGCAGATGAAGCCAGAATTGACCTGGCAGGTCGTGATATCCCGCTGAAGTGTAAGTATCAATCAAACTATAAAAGGGACAGAGTTTTTAAATGTGATCTTACCCCTATGCTTTTTGGCAACGGACTTCATTTTCCTTTTGACTTAAAGACACTCATAGCACAGAAAACCGAAAATGATGCTGATGATAAAAAAGCCTTTAATGAGCGCATCCAGGAGCTTGAGGGGCGCATAGAATTTCTCGAGAATACTATACGGGAAATCCTCCGGCCTTGACTTAGTTCTTGAAGCCTCTTCGACTGTATGTTAGCATAAGAATAGGATGTTTGTCTCATGACTATTATCATAAAAGGGGACAGTATATGAGAGGCTTATTCTATTTTATTGCAATCATAATTTTAATGTTGTTAACAGCGTATCTTTATATACTAATTTGCAACATCAGGAGTGTTAAATGGTCTAAAGAGCCATCCAAGGAGGGTAAATTCGCTGCTGCTAACGGTAAGAAAGTATATTATCGAATCAAAGGAAAAGGCGGAGCAGTTGTTGTCGTTATCAACTCCATCGGCAGCTCGCAGGCTGAATGGTGGCCTATTCAAAACGAGATAGGCCAAAAATGCCGGATAATAACCATCGACCGGCCGGGTTATGGATGGAGTACTTCTGAAAACGAGGATATATCGGCATCAGGTTTTGCTGAAGTACTTAATATGATTCTTAAGTTCGAAAAAATCAGAAAGTCTGTTTTTATTGTTGCCAACGGGACAGGTGTAGTTTATGCAAGATATTATTGTGCTGCACATCCGTCCAAAGTATTAGGAGCGCTATTTATAAATCCTTTCCCTTTGCGTTATTCAGCCTGGACTGATGCTGTAAATAACATTGACGAATGCCCCAATATGCTTGAGAAAGCTAAAAAAATGCAGTATATGGCTTCTAAAGGGCTATACCGTTTGATGTCGCCTTTCAGAGGATACAGATTGGACCCCCGGTACAAGCGTCATATAATAGAGCATTATTCAAAAACAGAGAACTATACTACAATGCAAAATGAATTATCTCAACTGGACAAGCTTATTGCTGAAGTTGAATCAGCCGATGAATTCCCTCATATTCCACTCAGAGTTTTATTTCCCGCAGGGGAATCGCTAATACGTGATTGGATCAGAAACGGCGTTAATGAGTATTCCGCCCGTCAGCTTGGCAGAGTATATCAGGAGCTTTCGACCGATATAATGAGCCTTTCTCCCCTTTCGTCATCTCTCGAAGTGGAAGGCGCCGGAGAGCATATTCATCTTAGCAAACCAAACATTGTAATAGAAGAAATAAGAAACCTTATTTCAGAACAAAAAGCGAAGAAAAAATCTTAATAAAAGGGCTGTTCTTTCGAACAGCCCGACCCAAAATGCCGTTTACCTATTTTTGACACCTGGCTCGCACCAGGTGGGTGTCCTATTGTATATTTCATATTTCCACCGCCGTTGCAAATGGCTTGTGCCATTTGTCGGAATTATCTTGTGGCCTATACTACGTATACAAATAATCGGACTCCCGTGTCACATATAGCAGGTTCAAAATTAAGGCACCACGTACATTTCAGGAATCTTTTCATGGCTTTATTATAACACAGTTTTATTAGCCGCTCAATATGAACCAATTGTCAATTTATGTTAGCATTCCCAGCATAAACTTGTTAATAAGCCGATTATCAGATGTTTTTAGCTATTGCATCTCGGTTAAATTCTTCCAGTAACGTCTGGGTAAAAACTGTTTCTGGAGCTTAGGATTTTTTCTGTTTTCTATGGCAATTGCTTTAAAATAACTCTTCCATAACTCTTCAAATGTTTCATCAGCACCATTGTCTGTATAAACTGAAATATCCTCTTTAGTAAAGATAACCTGATTTGTATCATATAATGCAAAAACATTCCGCTTTGCATCATGAATTATCCATGGCTGATCAGATAATCTTTCCTTAAAGTGCTCCGCGATGAGCATAGTAATATTATTATCAGGCTCAATCTTTGAATAGTATAAGCCGCTATTGAGCTTTTTAAACCTCAAAATACCAAGAAATCTATGGACTTCGCCGGAAACCTTGTATGCAAGGTCATGAACCCTTAGTACATCAGGGTTTTGCAGGTATGATAATATTCCGGGTCCAATTTTCAGGCCAATTCTTATATATCTGTACAGTGCTGTGCCTATCTCGCAGTATTCGCTCAGCCATGCTTTATACATTGTTTCTAATGCTTCATGAGACATTTTTTCTATTACTCTGTGATATACCCTTCCCGATTTTTCCTCATTTGTATCAATCTCTCTTACTTGAGTATCGAGAGACATCTGGTAAAAATTCCGTGAAACAATACTTTCAGGAATTTCTTTTTTCTCATAAGCTTCAAAAACTGCCGTAAGGATCCCCTCAAAGGAACCATCGGTAACATAAATCATTAATAACCACCACCGAACATAGATATCTGCCCGTACATAGCCTTAGAGTCTGTTTTCTCCGATAATACGGAATACAGATTTCCTGAGTCAATATCCAAGTCACCGTAATATACACCTTTACAGGTAATAAAGTATTGTGCACGCTTTAGCACAACACGCATACTTTTCAAATCCTCAAAGGACAGAGGGGCAATTCTCCTCGCTCTTACAATGCGCTGGGCCATTTTATAGCCAATTCCCGGCACTCTGAGAAGAGTTTCAACAGAAGCACTGTTAATTTCAACCGGGAATTTATCAAGATTTCTAAGCGCCCAATCACACTTCGGGTCGACTTTAGTGTCAAAGCTGGAATGCTTTTCATCAAGCAGTTCTTCAGCATTAAACCCGTAAAATCTTAACAACCAGTCAGCCTGATAGATCCTATGCTCTCTTAATAGCGGTGGACTGGTATTAATGGCAGGGAGATTGACGTCTGCATTAACAGGTACATATGCCGAATAATATACTCTTTTCAGCTTATAACGGTTATAAAGCTCTTGGGTCAGCCTGATTATTGTTAAATCGCTGTCCGGGCTGGCACCTACAATAAGCTGCGTAGTCTGCCCGGCGGGTACGAACATTTGCTTTTTCCGGTATATTGTAAGCTCATTTGCTCCCTGGATCTGCTCGCTTACAAAGGACATTGGCTTGATTATGGTTTGGTGGTCCTTTTGAGGTGCCAGAAGCTTAAGGCTCTGTACAGAGGGAAGCTCAATATTGATACTCATTCTGTCGGCCAGAAGTCCGGCCTGATGAATAAGGTTTAAATCAGCTCCGGGAATTGACTTAACATGGATATAACCATTGAAGTTATGCTCATAACGGAGTTTCCTCAAAGTCGAAATAATCAGTTCCATGGTATAATCAGGGCTTTTTATTACTGCCGAACTAACGAAAAGGCCTTCAATATAATTTCGTCTGTAGAACTCGATGGTCAGTTCACAAAGCTCATCAGGTGTAAAGCTTGCCCTTCTGATGTCGTTTGATATGCGATTAACACAATACTTGCAGTCATAAATGCAGTAATTGGTAAAAAGCACCTTAAGCAGAGAAATGCAACGCCCGTCTTCTGCCCAGCTATGGCATATTCCTGCAACTGCAGCGTTCCCCAACTGTCCCTTTTTATTGCTGCGGTTACTACCGCTGGATGAACATGAAACATCATATTTTGCTGAATCCGCCAGAATCTGAAGCTTTTCAAGCAGACGCATAAAGTCCTCCAAACATATGTTCTTTTAATAAGTATATCATGAATAAAATTAAAAGAAAATATGTTCGGCAAATATAGGAATGTTTTTTGATGTAAACTATGCAAAAATATCTGGATATTGAATCTAAAAAAATATGGCGGGGTAGCTGTTGCAATTTAAAGCGTAGCATGTATTTCGTAGCGGGCGCGACTAGAAACCGGATGTTGGAACGGAGCGCTAAATCGCTGCAGCTCCCCCGCTTACCAACGTTATATTATCTTATATAAAAACTAAGTATCAAAACAGTTTTTCACCTGGCGTAATTTAAACTCCCTTATCAGGGGGATTTATAAGTATACCTTGTTTTTACTACCACTTATAGTTTTCGTATAATTCTGTCAGGTTTTTATAAACAGGAACACCGGTAGCCTTAAGTCTTTCCTCACTGCAGTGTCCATTTGAAACCAGGCAGCACCGCATTCCCGCTTCTTGTGCAACTTCAAAATCATGAATGGTATCGCCGATAAACAGCATCTCATCAGGCTCACAATTCACCATACTGACAAGCTTTTCTGCAAGACGGGCCTTGCTGTCGGCCCGGTTATTATCCTGTCCGAGTATATTAGCAAAATATGCCCCCAGCCCATATTCCTGGATTTGTTTTGCCAGTACTTCACTTTCTGATGCAGACACAATATGCTGTTCCAGACCTTTATTCTTAAACAGCTTAAGGACAGACAGAACATCATCGTGGAGAGCTATTAGATGTGAATTGCTTAAATAATTCGCCAGATATTCATCACAAACCTCCTGGAAGGTTTCATTATTAAAGTCAAAACCTGCTTCAATATAAACATTAATTACCGGGTACACAATTTTATCCCTGTACATATCTATTGATATGGATCCGAGATTTCTTTTGATAAAAAGGTCGCTAACAGCCTTGCAGCTGGCCTCTGTGTCGTTTATAATGGTACCGTTCCAGTCCCATACAATATGCTTTAAATTCATTTACATCTATCCTTCAAGCCTTTTATCATCTGTTATTGATAATACCTTTTCATCGCTGAAATGTCAAAATATCAGTTTTGGAATTAAAGACTTTTTTAAGGTTATCTGTTATAATACTAAAGGAAGATTAAATATTTTTTCAATATATATAACCGGAGATGGTAGATTTGGTTGCTTATGACTCCATATTGGTCTGCATCACCCGTCAGAAGGCATGTGAAAGGCTTGTTAAAGCCGCTGCCAGGCTAAAGAAAGAAGACGGGGAGCTTTATGTTATTCATGTAACAAAGGAAAACTGGAATTTCATAGATAACCCCAGTGATGGCGAGACAATGGAATACCTTTTTTCTATGACTAAGTCCTATGGTGCAGACCTTACGATTTTAAATTCTGATAAAATACCTGAAACGATTGCGCAGTTTGCAGAGCATTACGGGGTTAATCTCATTGTATTGGGAGAAAGTCCGGATGGATCTCAAAATTCTTTTAAACATAGACTCGAGACACTCTTAGGCGATACAGATACAAAGATTATGGCTATTCCGAATACCTGTGCAATATAAATATTTTTATAAGTCCCCGCCTCTATAGACGGCCGGGGACATATTAATTTATTAGCAGAACGGGACACGTCGTCAGTACCCTGTCCCAAACGGTCATGAACTTTCATGAACCTATAGAATATCTTGATTAACTGTTTAACAGTCCGTATACATCACGTTTGGATAAGCCTCTGTCCTTTGCGGTAAGCTTCATTGCATCCATGCGGTCATATCCTTGCGCCATGTAGTATTTAACGTGCTCCTCGACTGTTAAGTTTGAAAGATCATGTTTCATATTATCCGGAGCTTTATTTTTTGAACCCTCCACAACTATTACAAACTCACCTCTTGGCTCATTGCCGGCAAAATGTGCTATGGCATGGCTTATTGTACCCCTTATGGCCTCTTCATGAATCTTTGTGAGCTCTCTTAATATGCTGCAGCGTCTGTCACCGAAGACCTTAAGGATATCCTCCAATGTTTTTCTGACTCTATGGGGTCCCTCATAGAACAGAAGGGTTCTTTCTTCATATTTTATTGATTCAAGAAATTTCACTCTGTCTTTCTGTTTCTGAGGCAAAAAACCTTCGAAGGCAAATCTTCCTGTCGGAAGCCCGGATAATACCAATGCTGTTAATGATGCGGAGCACCCCGGCACAACTGTTACTGTAATTCCCTGTGAAACGGCCAGGGCTACAAGTTCTTCTCCCGGGTCCGATATGCCCGGCATTCCGGCATCACTTATAAGTGCGATATTTTGTCCGTTTTTTAGTTTTTTCACCAATTCTTCGGCTCTTGAGATACGGTTGTTATCATGATAGCTTATTAACGGCTTCTTTATGCCGAGGTGGTTCAAAAGACGCAGTGAGTGTCTTGTGTCCTCAGCTGCGATCAAATCCACTTCTGACAGTGTTCTGACTGCCCTGTAAGTAATATCTTCAAGATTTCCTATCGGTGTTCCCACCAGATATAGAGTACCATAACTTTCAGCCATTTTATTCTCCTGATCTATAAATTAATTCTGAGTGGAGTGTAGCATTCCTACTGTCATCCTGAGCGTTTAGCGAAAAATCTTTTTAAGTTAAACAGAGGAGCAGCTGTAGACTGCCGCTAAAGAGTAATCGACTTATGCCTTGTTACATGGCACCCTATATTTACCGCAACCGGCAAACCTGCAATATGTGTCGGATATACTTCAATATTTACACCCAGTGCCGTAATTCTTCCTCCAAGTCCGGCAGGGCCGATGCCCAGATTATTTATAGATTCTAAAAGCTCCGCTTCCAGGTCTTTGTAGTAGGGATCGGTGTTACTTTTATCTAATGGACGCATCAAAGCTCTCTTTGCCAATATCGCGGCCTTATCCATGCTTCCCCCTATACCTACCCCCACAATAACCGGTGGACAGGGGTTTGCTCCCGCCTGGCTTACAGTATCTATAATGAATTTTTTTACTCCCTCCACTCCGTCTGAGGGCTTCAGCATTTTAAGCGCACTCATATTCTCACTGCCAAATCCCTTTGGAGCTACATGCAAGGTAAGGGTATCCCCCTCAACAATACTATAATGAATAATAGCAGGGGTATTATCCCCTGTATTTTTTCTCCTTAAAGGATCTTCCACCACGGAATTTCTCAGATATCCCTTTTTATATCCTTGTCTTACTCCCTGATTCAATGCATCTTCAAGGTTTCCGCCAATTATCTGTATCTCCCGGCCCAATTCAGCAAAGATAACAACCATACCCGTGTCCTGACAAATCGCCAGTCTTTCTTCAGCTGCTATTTCAGCGTTTTTTATCAAACTCTGAAGTATAGATCTTCCCGTTTCAGACTCCTCAGCTTTTTCACTTTTTTTAAGAGCTTCCCTTATATCATGGTTCAAAACAATATTCGCTTCAATACACAGGCTCTCTACGGCTTCAGTTATTTTTGATACGTGTATGGTTCTCACTGCTACCCCTCCATGCATTATTATTTTCTTTCAATTACATACTCCCCATGCTCCAGATCAGCTTTGACAATGATCTCAGTTAAAGAGTATTTTTCTTTGATAGCCTCAATATTTGCCCTTTTCTGTCCCACCAGCTTGGATACAAGCTGTGGACGTGTCCTTATAATAATCCTCTTGTGGTTATCTAAATTAAAATCCAGCCAATGGGTAATTTTCTTATACAAAATCAGGGACTCAACCAGCTCGCCGAAAGCAGGATGATATGGACCTGCCACTATTGAACCCTCCAATGTATCAGAATCCTGAAGTCCGATTCTCAGTATTGTAATGCCTGCATCTTTATATAACGGCAGAATATCAGCACACCATTCAACGGCTTCTTCTAAACTGAGAGGGGTATACTGCCCGCTTATGTAGTATTCCTCCAGCAAAGTACCCTTAATAACTAAAGCCGGGTATATTCTAACCATGTCAGGCTTTAATTTTATAACATCCACTGCTGTTTTTAATGCTTTTTTATAACTGTCGCCAGGGAGTCCCAGCATTGTTTGAATTCCCAGCGATATACCACTCTCCCGTATCAACGAACATGCTGATACAACATCCTCAATACTGTGACCTCTTTGACTCTGCAGCAAAACATCCGGATCAAGACTCTGGACGCCCAGTTCAATTACTGTTACTTTGTAATTTTTTAGTATTTTTAATATGTGAGGTGTTATTGTGTCCGGCCTTGTAGAAAGACGTATACCTGAAGCTTTTCCGGCTTTCAGATATGGCCGGGCAAGTTCAAGATATGCTATCATCTCCTGCTCAGGAATACCTGTAAAGCTCCCTCCAAAAAATGCTATCTCAACATTATTATTTTCTCCTACGGTAGAAAAACTCTCTTCAAGAATATTCTTAACACGTGCAGGAGATTGAACGGAAATGGTCCCGCTTATTTTCTTTTGATTGCAAAAAACACATGCATGCGGGCAACCCATATGCGGTATAAAAACCGGTATATTAATATGGCGAGTTCTGCTCATCAAAATCCTCTCTACAGGGTAATCCCCATGTCCTCCAAAGCCGCTTTTGCAGCCATTTGTTCTGCATCCTTCTTTGATTTTCCCACACCTGTTCCGATAGCTTTCCCGTTGGTATATACAGACATTTTAAAAATCTTTGCATGATCCGGTCCCGTAGACTCTATCAGCTTATACTGTATTTGTACATCGCCGGATTTCTGAAGCTCCTCCTGCAATGCTGTTTTATAATCCATAAAAAGCATACCTTCAACAGCCTTTTGATATATATCACCTAAAAGATGCATAATAAAGCCATCGGCCTCATCAATACCTCCATCAAGATATATGCTTCCTATAATAGCTTCCATGGCATCAGATAATATGGAAGGTCTGGTTCTGCCGCCGTTTGCTTCCTCACCTTTGCCAAGCATAATAAGATCACCTAAGCCTATTTTCCTTGCACATGCGGCTAACGATGCCTCACATACAATAAGGGCACGTAGTTTACTCATTTCGCCCTCACTGAAATTTTTCGCATTATTATACAGCATAAGGCTCATAACAAAATCCAGAATAGCATCTCCCAAAAATTCAAGCCGCTCATTGTTCTTAGCCGCAAAATTATGATGTTCGTTTGAAAAAGAACTATGAACCAGAGCATTTATCGCGTATTGTTTATTTCGATATGTGTAACCTATTCTGCGCTCTAAAGTTTTTACAATTTCAAAAACTTCTTCAGGAATTTTTGCCAATTAAATCCTCCTCTAATAAAAACAATTTTATTGTTAATAATTTTAGCACAGTTTACTGTCATTTGTGTAGGCATATATGTTTAGACGGGGCTCCTGCCTTCCAGTTCATAAACAAAGGCCAGAACCTCTGCCACCGCTTTATATAGCTCCGGCGGAACAGCCTGTCCTATATCTACTGTATTATACAATGCCTGAGCAAGAGCAACATTCTCCACAGTATGTATTTTATTCTCTTTAGCTACTTCTCTAATACGCTTTGCCATATAATCCACACCCTTCGCAAGAACATAAGGAGCTGACATTTTCTTTGGCTCGTATTTAATTGCCACTGCATAATGGGTAGGGTTGGTAATAACCACATCAGCTAATGGTACCTCCTTCAGCATGCGGCGCATGGATATTTCCCTTTGTTTTTGCTTAATTTTGGACTTAATCTCCGGATTACCCTCCATCTGCTTATATTCTTCTTTTATTTCCTGCTTGCTCATACGAATATCTTTTTCATATTTTCGCCATTGAAAGTAATAATCCGCAGCAGAAACAATCAATAGGGCAAAACAAATTTTAATTGCTATACTTAGAGCTGTATCGACTAAATAGGCTGCAACAGATACAACCGGAAGATCCATAAGTTTCATCATATTAATAAACTCGTTTTGAATCGAGCTCCATGCAACCCATCCGATTAAAATAACTTTTACAATTGATTTTAGAAGCTCAAAGAACGATCTTGCTGAGAATAGTTTTTTTAACCCTTTTATAGGGTTCAGATTCGAAAATTTGGGTTTTATTACTTCAGTGGTAAACAGAAACCCAATTTGAACATAAGTAGATAAAACTCCGATCAAAATAGCCACTATAAAAAACGGTGCAACCATTTTTACAATTTCAAGAGTAACAAAGGTAACCAGTTTCATAATTTCATTGGGATCCTGCAGATTATAGGCTGACGTATGGGTGAAAAACATATTAAAAATTCTGTTGCATCCTTCATAAACATTCTTTCCGAATATTCTTAATGAAATAAACATAATCAATAGAATCAGGTTTGACGGCAGCTCTTTGCTCTGCATAACCTGACCTTTTTTTCTTAAGTCACTACGCTTTTTCGGTGTTGCTTTTTCTGTTTTGTCTGAAGTATCAGCAAAGAGCTGAAGGTTAATATTAATCATGAGCCTTTCGCCTGTCTCAAAAATTCATAAATTTCTTCATAAGTCCCTTGTATAATGACATTCACAATCCCCTTGAAAGCACTTATTGTAATAAAAATAATAGACAGCCCAAGTATGATCTTAATTGGCATGCCCAACATAAATACATTCATCTGAGGCATACTCTTGGAGACAATACCTAACGAAATGTCAGTTATCAGAATAGAGACCGTTATGGGAGCCGCTATCTTAAACCCCAGTGCAAAAACACCCGTAAACAGTTTAAAAATTTGACTTATAGCTTCTCCATTAAATACGACTTCTCCTATAGGGAGAATTTTATAGCTGTCAACCATTGCCTGTATTAAAAGGTGATGAGCATCTGTAATAAGCATCATTACTGTCGCTATTATAACATAAAAGTCAGCAGTTACAGGTATCTGGACATTTGTAAGTGGATCAAACACTGATACCATACCAAATCCGATACGCATATCTATTAATTGACCGGCAATATAAATACTTGAGAACAGTAAATATGAGATGAATCCCAACGTGAGTCCTACAAGAAGCTCTCTGGCTATAAGAACAACATAAGCCGTCAGGGACGTGTATGACATTGCAGGCATCTGTATCGAATTTGCGGTAATAACCGAAAAGATAAAGCAGAATCCTACTTTAAAATAGTTTGGAATATTCCTTCTGCCAAAAACAGGTGATAAGAAAAACATGCCTGTAATGCGAACCAATACAAGCAAGAAAATATTCCATATATCCTGAAACGCATCAAAGGGTATGGTGGTCATGGCAACCCCCTTGTTTTATAATCCTTCACAGGCCAATAAACCGAAGCATACTTTCATACATTCGTAAAGTAAATTCTTTCATTGTGGTGAGCATCCATGAACCTAAGAGAAGCAAAGCAATTAACATAGCCAATATTTTAGGAACAAAATGCAGGGATTGCTCTTGAATTTGAGTTGTTGCCTGAAATATACTAACAATTAAACCTACTGTCAAACCAATCAGCAGGACAGGTGCACTCATTTTTATAACAGTCAGCAAAGCGTCTCTGGCTACATCCAGCAGGTATTGTTCCAATTTTATCCCTCACTTCAAGCAGCTATCGTACAAAAGATTTAATAATAGTTTCGGTTAAAAGATTCCATCCGTCTACCAGAAGAAACAACAGTATTTTAAATGGCATAGATATCATTACGGGGGGCAGCATCATCATACCCATAGACATAAGTGTACTGGCAACCACCATATCGATTACCAGGAAAGGTATGTATAACATAAACCCCATACGGAATGCTGTATTTAATTCACTTATCATAAAAGCAGGAGTTACAACTGTCAGCGGAAGATCGGTTAATTCCTCCGGTGGCTCAACCTCAGCAATACTGGCAAAAAGAGCTAAGTCCTTATCTCTTGTATACTTTAGCATATTGTTTTTAATAATAACCTCAGAAGTATCTATAGCCTCTTCCAATGAAATCCTGTTTTCAGTAAACGGCACAAGAGCGTTTTGGTTAATATCGGCCATCACAGGTGACATCAGAAAAAACGTCAAAAAAAGAGCAAGCCCTATTACAACCTGATTGGGTGGTGTTTGTTGCGTGCCCATTGAATTTCTCAAAAAAGAGAGAACAATAATTATTCGTGTGAACGAAGTCATCATTATGAGAATTGAAGGTAATACCGATAATACCGTCAGGATTAATAACAGCTTTATGCTAGCGCTGATTTCCCCCGGGTCGTCAGTAGAATTAATGGTAATTCCATCGTCAGAAATGGAGATTCCCGGTGCGGCTAAGGCAACGGTGCTTAGCAAAGCAAAACATAGCAGAGTCAATATTAGACAGATTACTACTTTTTTCTTTTGCATAGTTTTTTCCTTTAGTGATCATTGGTATTGATTCTCTTTAGTCTTTTAATGCTCCTCAAAATCCCTGTTTCTTCAGGTCCTTCTGCTTCCTCTCCTTCATCCGGGTCCTTATTTTTTTTATCACTTAAACCGGAATAGGTGTCAAAGATTCTCTTGAAATCAAAAACATTCGCTGTTGTCTCATCTTGTTCAACTAAATCCCCGGTATTTATTTCGGTATTAATTTCTGATACAAGTTCCAGACCTTTTTTACTCGACAAAAAAAGAAAATACTTATTCCCGACAAGAATAAGATAAAGGCATCGATCAAGACCCAAGGAAAGGGTTTCTATAATTTTCATATTTTTGTTCCTGGTGCCGTTGGTCATTTTTTTACCAATAAATTTGGTTGTATAATAACAAAGCAGTAAAATTGCTCCGAACGCAAACAATAAGCCAAGTAACTCAAAAAACATATAAGTCCCCCTTTTTTAGGACTATGTTAACCAACTACTTTTTTTACGGCTTCGAGAACACGTTCAGCTTGGAAAGGTTTTACAATAAAATCTCTCGCTCCGGCCTGGATAGACTCAATTACCATTGCCTGCTGTCCCATAGCCGAACACATAATTATCTTTGCAGAGTCATTCAGCGATTTAATCTGTTTTACAGCCTGGATACCATCCATTTCAGGCATTGTAATATCCATAATAACCAGATCAGGATTTACTTCTTTGTATTTTTCAATTGCTTTAATACCATTCTCGGCTTCACCAACAACAGTATATCCGTTTTTTGAAAGGATGTCTTTGATCATCATACGCATAAACGCCGCATCATCAACGATCAGTATACTTGCCATAGGTCTTATCCTCTCCCCGTAAAATTCAGCATATTAAAAATATACCACTCTTAATCATTTAATATCAATTATAATTGATATTCTGACAAAATGAAAGTCTTTTCGTCATTAAAGTAATTAAAGTCGTTTTGAAGGATGTATTATATCGGTTATTCTTACACCGAAGCTCTCATCAATAACAACAACCTCACCCTTGGCTATTGTCTTGCCGTTTACCATTATGTCTACAGGTTCCCCGGCCAGCTTATCAAGTTCTATGATTGAACCCTGACCAAACTCCAGAATCTCTCTTATTTTTTTGGTGGTACGCCCCAGTTCAACAGCAATTTGTAATGGTACATCCATCAAAAGCCCTATGTTTTTCCGTTCTGCTTCAGCCATACCATCATCAAAGCTCTGGAATTGCATAGGCTGAACGTTAACAGGCTGATGGAATTCCTGCCTCTGCGGCGGCATTTGATATTGCGGCATAGGCGGATAACCATATGGGCCATATGGGCTCTGCGGCGGAATTGGAGGTGGCTGAGGCTGTTCCTGCTGCTGTGGCATTTCGACATGAGGCTGTATAGTATGGCTTGGCTGTGTATGCACAGGCGGCGGCGCTGCCAGCGGTGTAGTAGGTTCTTCCTGATGCAGCAGATTGTATGCCATTTCTTTTGCAAAAGAAATCGGCAGAATCTGCATAATCTCACTGTCAATTAAGTCGCCAACTTTAAGTGAAAAAAGAATAACAACTATATTGGAATTACTGTCTATCCGTATTTTATTTGTATCTTCCCCAACACCTATCAATGACGGCTCAGGTGGTGATATGTCAACACGCTTTTCGAATATTGAGGACAATGAGGTGGATGATGACCCAACCATCTGATTCATTGCTTCACTTATCGCACTTAAGTGTAACTCATTGAATTCGGTCTGAATGTTACCGAAACCGTCACCGCCCATCATAAGGTCAGTAATAATCTTAGCATCCTCTTCCTTAATAATCAGGAGATTATAGCCTTTTAATCCCTCGGTGTACTGAACTTTAACAGCAATATAGGGCTTATTAAATTTTTTTGAAACCTCTTCCCAGGTTGTTTCTTCAACTCTGGGTGTCGTAATACTGACCTTTTGCCCTAAAAGTGCATAAAGTGTTGTCGCAGATGTTCCCATACAAATATTGCCTATCTCACCAAGCGCATCCTTGTCTTCAGAAGTCAGCAATGATGTTTTTGGTGTTTCCGGCTCATTGTTTGTATCGGCAGCCGGCGCTTCTTCTTTCATGTCAGCATTTTGAGAATCCTCTTCAAGGCTTGTACCATTTAAAAGGGCATCTATTTCAGCTTGAGACAACATATCTCCCATATTAATTCTCCTCCTCTCGGACTATATCGGTAATATTAACTGCCATTCTTTTATTTCGTGCTCCGGGTTTACCATAAAATTTTAACATATCTCCGACAATTACCTCTATCTTACCGTCTACATTAGTATTGAGTGACAAAACATCTCCCGGCTGCAACATCAGAAAATCATGTACAGAGATAGTTGTTCTTCCCAAAATCGCAGAAACAGGAATTTTGCTCTCTTCTATCTTCCTCTCAATAGCTTCTTTGCTTTCCTCGGTAGATCCATGTTCAATCAGGGAGAACCATAGTTTTGTCGAAAGTTTGCTCATAACCGGTTCAACCGTCATATGGGGTATACAAAGATTCAACAGCCCTTCTACTTCACCGATTCTTGCTGTGAATGTAATTAAAACAACCATTTCGTTTGGTGACATGAGCTGAGCAAACTGAGCATTTGTCTCGATTCTGTCCAGGCTTGGCCTGATGGTTGTAACATTTTCCCACGGATCACGCATCAAACCGAGCATTTGAGATATGATGCGCATCAAAATAGCAAGTTCTATTTCTGTAAAACCCCTCATCTTCTCCATTGTGAAGCCTCTTCCACCCAATATTCTGTCTATCAGGGAATAGGCTATTGAGGGGTTAATTTCAAATATTATAGATCCGGGCAACGGATTAAAATTAATAATACCCAGAACAGCAGGATTAGCTATCGAATTGGTGAATTCCGAGTATTGCATAGCCTGAACGGTCTGTACATCTACCTGTACCAGAGTTCTCAGGTAACCTGAAAGAAAGTTGGTTAAAAGCCTCGCATAGTTTTCGTTAATAATCTGTATAGTACGAAGATGGTCCTTCGCAAATTTACTTGGGCGACGAAAATCATGGTTGCGCACTTTCTTCTCGGCGGTTTCCATGTTAAACTCTTTAACATCGAGCTCACCGGTACTAAGTTGCTGTAACAGCCTGTCTATTTCATTTTGGGAAAGTATATCGCCCACAAAGTTCCCCCCTGTTACTGTCTAATCCATTTATCAAAGACTACATCTATTATAATCATATCTTCAGAATCTGTTCTTACTATTTCATTAAAAGAAACTTTCAAAGCATTTCGGGCTTGTTCCATTGCATCTTCCTCACCCAGTTCTTCAAAGCTTTGGTTCATAAAATATTTTATACAAGCTTGTTTTAGCATACTCAGGTTCTTTTCCAGAAGCAATTTTCTTTCTTCAAGCAACCTATTCCTTTTACCTCCATCATATATTATGGAGACAGAAACCATGAGAAAGCTGT
>JGI24711J26586_10000540_pt1 | contig 29412 bp, 21 predicted proteins | sample BioPla3DNA1_FD_26586 | JGI IMG/M metagenome (IMG submission 26586)
TTCAGATGCCAATGAGAGGTTCCCTCCTTAATGTGAAGCATCTCAGCTATTTCAGCATGAGAATACTCTTCAAAAACATACAGGTTGAACACCGATCTGCTCATAGGGGGGAGCTTTTGAATCAACAACATCAGCTCATCACTGGAAATCTTGCTGATGGCATGATTCTCTTCGTAGGATGAAGATTCAAACTGACTGATTGCGTCGTAATCGACTGTCTCAAAGTTGGGTTTATGCTTCCGTTGATAGTCGAGCGCCGCATTGGCCATCACTCGTTTCATCCAGGCTTCAAAAGAACCGGTAGGCTGGTATTTATCCAAATTGTTGAAAATCTTAATAAATCCCTCGTTTAACATATCTTGCGCTTCTTCTTTGTTGGATGCATAACGATAACAGATGTGAAACATCTTACTGTAGAAGGTCTTAAACAATCGATGCTGTGCTTCTCTTTTATTTGCTAAGCAGCCCGCAATCAATTGAGAGTACTCCTCTTCGTAATTCTGCTTCTTATCTATCATAGTAAACGTAAAAACGAGACAAAAACTTGGGTTTTTATTGTCGTGCTTCCGAAACGGGAATTTTTACTCCATTTTTGAATGCAATAATAAACGCATCGGGGTATTTTTTCCTCACCTCTTTGAGAATGGTGTTGATCTCATCCCAGGAAATTTCATCCCCGGCAGTATATTTCCACAGATTGTTTTCGAAGTACTTTTTTACATTGGGAAAACCTCTAAACTCTCTACTTTGGGTATCCATATTTTTCGGAGTAGCCATAAACTGAACTCTGAATGTAGCTTGATTTGGTTTGGCTACGGTTTGCGCATCTTGTGATTCTGTTTGTGGCTTCTCTACTTCCTGCACTACCGGTGTGGGTGTAATCGTTTCAGAATCAGGTTTTTGAATTTGCCTTTTAGGTTTTCCGGTTTTGACATCAAGTAGTGGCAGGTTTTTCCCTTCAATGTGATTTTTGTACTCAATAAATGCATTGTATAGCGAAATAGCCATAATATCCTGATTCTCTTTTTTGATGAGGTATTCCTCTTCTACTGCATTGGAAAGGAATCCCAGCTCAACTAAAATACTGGGCATAGCCACTTTATAGAGTACCCAAAAACCTGCTTGTTGCACTTTGCGATCTGCTAATTTTGTGTTTTTTAGAAGATTGTTTTGTACTTTAGAGGCTAAAATAGCTGAGTTTTTTAGGTAAGCGGTGGAGTACAATGAGAAGATGATACTGGCTTCCGGAGAATTGGGATTAAAACCGCCGTAATTTTCTTTATAGTTTTTTTCCAATAGAATATCTGCGTTTTCCTTTTTTGCAATGGCAATATTGGCTTCAGTTTTATGCAATCCCATGACGAAAGTTTCTACTCCGTGGGCAGCTTTGTTTTCACTGGCATTACAGTGAATCGATATAAAAAGATCAGCTTTATTCGCATTGGCAATTTCAGCTCTGCGGTATACCTCAACAGTAGCGTCATCGGTACGGGTATAAATCACCTTAACACTGGGACAATGTTGGGTTATCAACTTGCCAAATTTGAGCGCAACTGCCAGAGTAACATCCTTTTCCTTACTTTTTTTACCGACACAACCCGGCATTTTTCCGCCATGCCCGGCATCAATTACAATTTTTTTGACTTGGTCCCCATCCTGGGCAAAAAGGAGTAAGGAAAAAAAAGTTAGAAATATAGATACTAAAAACCCTTTTTTTATGTTCATAACATGATTAATTTATGTACTTTTGTGTCTCAAACGACAAAAATACAGATAACTAATAGATAAACGTTATTTTTGGAAAAAAAATTATACTTATATCATTGTTCATATCTTTTTGGGATTAAATGGTTATTTTTGATCCTATTTTTGTTCCTGTTTATTGACTTACAAGGACAAAACGATACTTTACAGCAACACGAAACTTCTAAAAAAATATCAAAAGATGCTTTAACCCATACGGTAACCTATCAATGTACCGATTCGATTTATTTTGACTTTACAAAGCAGATCGCTGTTCTTTTTAAAGATTCCAAAACTCAATATGATGACATGAATCTGGATGCGGATTATATTGAGATAGACTTTAAAAATACGGAATTGCATGCTTCCGGAATTGCAACGGAAGAGGGTGAAATTATGGGATCTCCGGTCTTTAAACAGGGAGATGGCATCTATCGGGCGCAAGAGATTAAGTACAATTACAATACAAAAAAAGGGAAAATTTCCAAAGTAATCACGACTGAAGGAGAGGGTTTTATCCATGGGGAAAAGGTGAAAAAAGTGGATGAGGTGACCTCTTTTATTGCTCATGGACAATACACAACTTGTGATTTGGATTGTCCGCACTATCAAATTAAGTTCAATAAAGCCAAAGCAATCCAAAATGATAAAATTGTAACCGGTGTTGCTTACTTGAGTTTTGGTGATATTCCTACATTTTTAGCAATTCCATTCGGATATTTTCCGATACAGAAGGGTCGTGCTTCAGGACTGGTAATGCCTACGTTTGGGGTTTCTCAGGTAAGAGGATTTTATTTGGAAAATTTAGGATACTATTTCGGAATTAATAACAATTTTGACTTGACGCTGCTGGCGGATATCTATACCCGTGGAAACTGGGCGTTGAAAGGGAAAACTAACTATGTTTATCGCTATAAATTTAGAGGGGACGCCTTTGTGAGTTTTGCCAGATCTTATGAAGGAGAGAAGGGAACGCCGATGTATAGCACAGGAAACGACTTCAGAATTGCATGGAACCACGTTCAGGATCCCAAATCGAATCCATACTATAAATTTTCAGCCCGAATCAACCTGATTAGTAAATCTTATACCAAAAACTTTATCACCAGTGTGGATGATTACCTGTCCAATCAATATAATTCTTCCATTAACTTTTCTACCAATATCAAATCGCTCTTTTTCCTCGATATTACCGGCTCTTACACCCAAAATACGCAAACTCAAATGGTGTCGCTCTCTTTGCCTGATATCAACATGTCGTTGAATACATTATACCCTTTCAGAAAAAAGGGCAGGGCAGGGAAACCCAAATGGTATGAGAATATCTCTATCAAATGGAGTTCTCAGTTCAGTAACAGAGTGAATGGCGTAGATTCTACTTTCTTGCAAAAAGAAACATTGGATCAAATGGAGATGGGAATCCGACACTCGATTCCTATTTCTATTCCGTTAAAAATTGCCAAATTAATCAACTGGAACAGCTCCATTAACATTCAGGAAAAATGGTATTTGCAGTCGACAGAAAAAACATTTTCGGTTGATACGGTTGGGGATTACCTTTCCGGGCAGATTCAGGATCACATGAAAAGAGGATTCTTTATGCTGCATGATATTTATGCACAAACCTCACTGAATACGAAAATTTATGTTTTATACGGGTTCCAAAGGGGCTATTTGAAAGCTGTCCGACACGTACTTTCACCGGATTTGAGTTTCACCTATCGTCCCAATTTGAGCGGAAATACTTATGGAAGATACTACAATACGATCAGAGGAACCTATGAGGAGTACTCCCACTTTTCGGGTGCTATTTTTGGAGGCGTATCTTCTCAAACACAAGCGATCTCACGCTTTTCCATATCCAACAATATTGAGATCAAAGTGGCTTCCAGAAAAGATAGCATCACCGGAATGAAAAAGATTACTTTGATAGAAAATTTAACTTTGTCGGCAGGTTACGATTTTGCAGCAGATTCGCTCCAATGGAGTACCCTCGATATTTCCGGTCGCTCCAAGTTTACTCAATTTTTAGACCTGACTTATAGTTTCAGATTTGATCCTTATATTACTGATGCATACGGAAGAAGACTGAATCAGACGGAATGGAAGGTGAACAAAAAACCGTTCCGTTTTTCCAGTTCTCAGGTTCAGATAGGGTTGAATTGGCGCTTAAATAATGATTTTTTCAAGGGAAAATCGACGGGAGAGTCACAAAATCAACTTCAGGGAGGTCCGGACCTGTTTCTGGAAAATAGTCTGGGTATTCAATCCGTCTCTGCTGACTTTTCTTCACCCTGGAACTTAACCATCAACTACTCCTTTAACTTTAACGTGTACGAGAATTATCTCTATTTGATTACCGATTCAGTGCCCCATTATAAACGGGATATAATCCAGACACTCAACCTGATGGGAGATTTTAATGTGAGTAAAAAATGGAAAGTAGGATTTACTACAGGGTATGACTTTAAAAATCGTCAAATGTCCTACACCTCTTTTGATGTTTACCGGGATCTGCACTGTTGGGAAATGCGTTTTAACTGGATTCCGTTCGGATACAGACGAGGATGGAGTTTGACTATCAATGTGAAAGCTTCTGTATTGAAAGACTTGAAGATACCTCTAAAACAAGATTTCAGAGATCGTACTTTTTAAAAAGTGGTAAGGGTTAATCCCCCTATTTTAATTATTAAGAAATTTTAATAAATGCCTGTACGATTAATTTGTACCTTTGCAATCTAAATATTGTAATTTGGGACGCATATTGGCAATCGATTATGGGCAGAAGAGAGTCGGACTGGCGGTGACAGATCAGTTGAGGATCTCTGCTCAGGGTTTGGACACAGTTCATGTTTCTGAGGTTTTTGATTACATCATGGATTATGTGAGTAAAGAACCTGTAGATATCATTGTAATTGGAGAACCTAAAACCATGGATAATCAGCCTTCAGATGCTTCCCGTTTTATTGAGCCTTTTGTAAAACGATTGAAAAAAAACTTACCTGACATTACTATTGTGAGAATGGATGAGCGCTTTACTTCTAAAATGGCTTTTCAAACTATGATTGATGCCGGTTTGAGTAAAAAGAAAAGAACCAATAAGGAGTTAGTGGATAAAATCAGCGCAACTATTATCCTTCAATCTTTCTTACAACAGTTAGAGATTGCTGCCGGTAGGGAGAGTATGAATTAAATTTTTAAAAAGAGATGTTACCCATATATTTATTAGGAAACCCCGTATTAAGAAGAGAATCTAAAGAAATTGATCTGGATTATCCGGAATTGAACGAACTGATTGAAAAGATGTTTGAAACTATGTACAAAGCAAATGGAGTCGGGTTGGCTGCGCCTCAGGTGGGGTTGAATATCCGTTTGTTTGTGATGGATACGAACCCCTATATTGAAGCTTTTCCGGATGTAGTGCCGATGAAAAGGGTTATGATTAATCCGGTTATAGAAGAGGAATTGGGTGAGCCGTTTACATTTGCAGAGGGATGTTTGAGCGTTCCGGAGGTGTATGAAGAGGTAACCAGAAAATCGGAGATTAAAATACGCTTTTTAGATCTGGATGGAGAGGAAAAGGTTGAACATGTGACCGGACTGAATGCCAGAGTGATGCAACATGAGACTGATCACCTGGATGGAAAGGTATTTACAGATCGGGTTTCTCCGATTAAAAAGATGATCTTGAAAAAGAAACTTCAAGATATTAGTGCAGGAAAAGTAAAAGTAAATTATAAATTTAAAAATTAGAGTATGGTAAGATTTTTCTACTTTTTGCTTCTTATTGTTATTTTAGGGGCATGTAACTCTAACAAAGAGTCCTCAACTCTTGAAACTAAAGGAAAAGAGCAAACTGAAATTTTGCAAGTCCTTCAAGTAGTCGATTCGCTTTATCAGAATAAGGTGATAGATATTCCCCAAATGAGTCACTATGTTACTTTGGCGAAACAATTTGCTGAAAACTATCCCGAGGATAAAATGACACCACACTATCTGTTTAAAGCAGGGGTTTTATCTATGTCAATGGCGGAAATTGCCAATAATAAAACTGAAACAGTGCGTTTTGCTCAGGATGCCATCAATATCTTCAACGATATTCAAAAAGTATATCCGGATTTTGAAGATATTAGACTCTGTATGTACAATAGAGGGATTGTTTATGATAATGTTTTGCATGACTACAGAAGTGCAGAGATAGAGTTTAGAGACTTTATTCATAAATATCCTCAAGATCCCAATACGGAATGGCTGATTGAGTATGTTGATAAGCATCTGGGAAAAACTCCGGATGAACTGGCGTCTGAAGTTATTGTGGATAGCGGCAAAAATTAAAAGTCGAACTTGAGTTGTCCTTTAAGATGAAAACTTCTGCGATGCAGAGGGGTGAATCCATATTTTAAAATTGCCTCCTGATGTTGTTTGGTAGCGTATCCTTTGTTGCGTTCCCACCCATATTGTGGATATTGAGCTGCAAGCTGAATTAAGTGCTCATCCCGGAATGTTTTAGCTAATATGGAAGCCGCAGCGATGGAGTAGTAGAGCGCATCTCCCTTGACAATACACCGATAGGGAATTGTGGTGCTGTTTCTGAATAAGGGGCCGTCAATAAGTAACAGCTCCGGCTTGATACTCAGTCCTTTAACCGCTTCATTCATTCCTTTAAAGCTGGCATTGAGAATATTGATTTTATCGATCTCCTCCACTGAAATAGAAATAACCCGATAAGCCAACGCTTCTTTGATAATCTCCTCCCGCAACTGTTCTCTTTTTTGAGCTGAAATCTGTTTTGAATCATTCAAATCGGGATGATGGTAGTCGGAGGGAAGAATGACTGCGGCTGCAAAAACAGGTCCTGCCAAAGCGCCTCTGCCCGCTTCATCACAACCACATTCGATGGTACAATCATTGGAAAAAGAGGAGATTAAAGCCATAAACCAACGCAAAAAATAACAAAAAAGATCTCATTGACGATCCAGTTTTTACGGTATTGAGCAGCTAAAGCAAAAAGTAACGCAAAGGGAATGATGAGGTGTCTGGAAAATAGTGCTGGATCCAATCCGGTGATAGCAATAGAGGAAAAGAGTACGATAAGAAGAGTGATTAATGTGAAAATCTTTTTTCTAAATTCGACAATTTTATTTCCGGCAATAAGCATACTTTTCATAAAAATGTAAATGGTGAGCAGAACAATAATCCCTAACTTAATCCATTTTTGATAACTCAATAGCAAAGGTTTATTAAAGAGAGCAAAGAGTTCAATCTCTTTGAAACTGGTTACCATTTCGGGTATCCGGTCGGTAAAAAAGTATATCGATACGACATAAATGGCTACGATAATTATGCCCAGCAGGGTACTCATAATTTGCTGGTAAGAAATAACTGTATTGATTATCAGCGAAATAATGATGAAAAGGAAGAGCACAATCATCGCAGGATCAATTAAAACGGCGAGTCCGATAATGATTCCGGCAAAGAGTAAGTGGTGAATCTTTTGACTTTTCTTGTAGAGGTCATTAATGAGTAATATACAAACAACCAGCAGATTAGAAAAAAATAGGGGGGAAATAAGTCCCAATGCCCCACTGATGTGCAAAAAGAAGAGATAGAAAATAGATGGGAGGTAGGTGATTTTATTTGAAAACTTATTCTTGGAGAAGTAGAGTTGTAATCCTACAATAGTGAGAATGAGTGTTATCGAAAGTACAATCGCATATACAATCTTGTTTTGTGTGGTGAAAGAATAGAGATAATTGTACAAAAGAGGGAATCCGTCGGGAGCAATCAAACTACTATCACAGATAATCCGATACTCTGCCAAACCCCACAAGAGAATCAAAATAATCCACTGGATTGCCGACTTTTGATTGATCAGTCTAAACATGCGCCATTCTTTAATAGAATCGACAAAGATATATAAATTTTAGAAAATGGCGGTTTAGAAAAAAAATGTAATTTAGCATTCTTGATTTTTTAAAGGGGATAATCTGTAATGTATTCTAGATCAATAATTTGTAGTTTTTTTCTATTTTTATTTTTTGGCATATTGATTGGAAATGCACAAAATTCGGGTTCCAATAGCTTTCGGGATACAACCCACCAGCTTTCTCCAAGTTTTTTACCGGTTTATATTGCTACAACAGGGCAACACAACTTTTATCCTTTAAAGTTTGAACTGATAGATACTCACATGGTGGAAGTGAATCACTTTTCACCTTTGATCAGAAGTGAAAACATCTATCAAACATTGGGTAGTTTGGAGCAAGCACATCAAACGATGCTTTTTCAGTATGAGAGAAGCATGGGATTTCAGAGAATCACTTTTCCATATCCCCTTATTTTTAAGACTCAGGATAATCTCAATATCTATGAATTATCTACAGTTTATACCAAAATTGGATATTTTTATGGATTACCCAGTGAGCATATGCTGGATTTGAATTTTGCTAAAAAAATCAGGAGAGGGGTTTTTTCGCTCGATTTATATGCCGCTACCAATGAGGGTTATTTTGTGCATCAGGCAACTCAGGGATTGAGTGGTGATATGCAATACAGATATGCTACGCGAGATGGCAGGTATGGCTTGAGAGCCTCCTATATTCTGAATCGGGTTAAAAATCAGGAGAATGGAGGGCTGCAAAGTGTACAACAGTTTATTGATCACAAATTGTATGATAATAAGGGTTATGCTGTCAATATTCCGAATGGGCTTACGCATATTCAGACTCATGACATCAACTTTCAACACTATGTGAGTTTATACCCAAAAAAGAGTGCTTATGCAGGCTATATTACCCATAATGCACATTTTCAAAAAATTAACAGCAGTTATTTTGATTACCTGGATTCTACACTTCAGTTCCAAATTTACACTTTTGAAAGCGATACTACAAGGGATACATTATCCTGTTATAAGATTGTAAACTCGATCCAATGGTCTAACTATTCCCCAGTGCAGTTGGTGAGTGATGCCAATAGTTATGTCCATGTGGCTGCCGGTATTATGCACGAGTTCTTTGAAGATCAACGGGTTAGATCTCACTTTCACTCTTTTACGCCTTTTATGAGAGGGAATCTGAAACTGTTCAACTTCATGGATGTTTTCGGAACTTTTTCTTACTCCTTTGGGGGCTATACAGACAATGATGCAATCGCCAAAATCAGGGCTGAGTGGCTGTTCAGGAAAGATATCAACCTCAAAGTGGGCGGACATGCTAATTTTTACAGGGTATCCCCGGATTATAACTTTTCTCACTTTAGTTCCAATCACTTTGCGTGGGATTGGGAGTGGGGAAAACAGAATATAGCGGATTTGGGTGTTGGGCTGACTTACAAAAATTACCGTATGCAGGGAAATCTGTATTTGTTGGATCATTTTGTACTTTTTGGTCCGGAATATACTCCGATACAGGTTCAGGAATTTACCAGAGTGGTGCAGCTAAGCATTTATGCTCCAATTAGATATAAGAACTTCGGATCTACCTTTAATCTGATGCTTCAAAGCTCCTCTTCCGACTCCATACAGGTTCCCCTGTTTGCAGGAAAAACATCGGTTTATTATATTGTGAGTATCTTTAAAAAGAAACTGAAACTGCAATTGGGCGCCGATTTGATGTATAATTCCACCTATTACGCGCCTGCTTACCTGCCCGCCCTCTATTCCTTCTATCATCAACATGATGAAAGGATTGGAAATTACTGGTTTTTAGATGTTTACGCTACAGTTAGAATTTCGAGGATCTACTTTTTTGCCAGGGTGGGGAACTTGTTGTCTCCCGTTCAGAAATACCGCATGTTTACAACCCCTTATTATCCTACTGTAGATCATCTCTTTACAGTGGGTATCAATTGGAGGTTTCACGATTAAAAATAAGTTTGCAATATGAAATATAGAATTGAAAAAGATAGTTTAGGTGAAGTGAAAATTGCTGAGGATGCTTTGTGGGGTCCTCAAACACAAAGGTCTCTGGAGAATTTTCCAATCGGTCAGGATAGAATGCCGACAGCGTTGTTAAATGCAATTTTGATTGTTAAGCAATGCGCTGCACAAGCTAATTTTGAGGCGGGTGTGTTATCTCAGTCTAAAAAGGATGCTATTATTTCTTCTATTAAGGAATTAAAAAAAAGGGGGGACGATCATTTTTTCCCTCTATCCGTGTTCCAAACGGGTTCGGGCACGCAAACCAACATGAACGTGAATGAGGTAGTGGCGAATTGGAATAGCCGCAACTATCCCGATAATGTATCGCTGCATCCCAACGATGATGTAAATAAGTCACAGTCTACCAACGACGTGTTCCCCACCTCGATGAGAATTGCTGCTGTTTTGAAAATCCATAACGAGCTGATTCCTGCTATTGAACGTCTCGAAAAGGAGATGGGAAAGAAGAAAGAGCAGTTTCAGTTGATCAAAAAGATTGGCAGAACCCACCTAATGGATGCTACACCGCTCACTTTGGGAGATGAGTTTTCTGCCTACGAATCGCAATTAAAGCACAGTAAAGAGGCAATTCTGGCTTCTTTGGCTCATTTGGCCGAACTTCCCATCGGGGGGACGGCTGTAGGCAATGGGATTAACGCTCCTAAAGGCTATGATCAGAGGGTAGTGGAATTGATCAGTCAGGAGACCGGCTATCCTTTTACTCCCGCTGAAAATAAATTTGAAGGGATTGCGACCCACGACTCATTTGTAGCTACTTCCGGTGCTTTGAAGCGATTGGCTGTAGCACTGATGAAGATGGCGAATGATATTCGTCTGTTGGCTTCCGGTCCGCGCTGCGGCATCGGGGAGTTGAATCTGCCCGCCAACGAACCCGGCTCATCGATTATGCCCGGCAAGGTGAATCCGACCCAATGTGAGGCGTTGACGATGGTGTGCTGCCAGGTGATCGGCAATGATACTGCCATCACGACCGGTGCGATGCAGGGGCATCTTCAGCTCAATGCCTTTATGCCGCTGATTGTCAAGAATATGATTGACAGCATCCGCTTGTTGACCGATGCCATTGAATGTTTTAATACCCGTTGTGTTGCAGGGATTGTGCCCAATCTGTCTCAAATCGAAACCCATTTGCAAAACTCTTTGATGCTGGTCACCGCCTTGTCACCTCACATTGGCTACGACAAAGCCGCAAAAATTGCCCAGCACGCCCACGCCAACAACCTGACCCTAAAGGAATCTGCATTGCAGTTGGAATACCTCACAGCGGAACAGTTTGATGAATTGATTAAACAATAAAATGATTTCGGATTTCGGATTTCGGATTTCGGAATCTTTAAATTTAGAATTTAGAAGGTAGAATTTAGAATTGAATTATCTGTTGTTTTATATCATTCTGACCATGGCATCGTGTTTTTATTTCAGTGATAATCAAGGTTTACAATACACAAATTATCCACAAGGCAAAAATTCCAGAGTGGGGTGATAAAATAACCAAATAGGAAAGCCTTGTCTGCCCCCCTTTTATTTTTATTTCCAAAAGAAGAAAAAATAAAAAAAAGTCGTAATTCGTAATTCGTAATTAACACTCCATATCTAAAGAGGTTCATGTTATCGAGTGGGGTGATGAAATAACCTATAAGGAAAGTTTTATCTGCCCCCCCATTTTTTTATTTACAAAAAAGAAGAAAAAATTAGAAATAAGAAATGCTAAATAATTGAATGTTAAGAATATAAATCCGAAATCCGAAACCCGAAATCCGAAATCAAAATTGGTCTTATTATATATTATTTTGTATCGAAAATTTATGTAATTTTGCAGATTCAAAAATTTGCTGAAAAAATCGGCGAAAATTTGATGAAAACTTAACTTTATAACTTAACTTAATAATATTAAACAATATGATTATCGGAATTCCAAGAGAGATTATGCCTTCAGAGGCACGCGTTTCTGCAACTCCTGAAACAGTTAAATTGTTTGTTGCGGAAGGAGCCACAGTGTTGGTTGAAAAAAACGCAGGCATTGGTTCTTTTTTCAGCAATGAAGCTTACCAAGAAGCAGGAGCAACAATTGTTGATTCAGCTAAAGAAGTTTTTGAAAAAGCTGACCTTATACTCAAGGTTAAAGAGCCATTATTCAACGAAGAGTTCAATACTCACGAGGTTGATATGATGCATGCAGGACAGTACATTGTAACATTTTTACACCCTGCATCGCCTGTAAATCACGATATGGTTCGTGGATTAGCAAAAAACGGCGTTATTGGCCTGACTCTTGATGGTGTTCCGCGTATTTCTCGTGCCCAAAACATGGATGCTTTAACTTCCATGAGTACATGTGCCGGCTACAAAGGTATTTTAATTGCCGCTAATGCACTTCCAAAATTTGTTCCTCAAATGTTTACTGCTGTGGGTGTTATTCAACCATCAAAAGTTCTTGTAGTGGGTGTTGGTGTTGGCGGATTGCAAGCTTTGGCTACGGCAAAAAGATTGGGTGCTATCACTCACGCTGTGGATATCAGACCTGCTGCTGTGGAACAAGCAACCAGCTTGGGAGCCAAAGTTCACGACCTTGGAATACCTGCAGAATTGGCTATTGCTGAAGGCGGATATGCTAAAAGCTTACCAAAAGAATGGATTATCAAAGAGAGAGAAAAATTAAACGAGATTTTACCTGAAATGGACATCGTTTTCCTTAGCGCATTGGTACCCGGAAAAATTGCTCCTGTGCTTGTTACTGAGGATATGGTAAAAAGAATGAAACATGGTTCAGTGATTATCGATATTTCTATTGACCAAGGTGGAAACTGCGAAATTACACCTCCGGGAAAAACTGAAATGAAACATGGTGTAACCATTTGTGGTATTAAAAATATTCCCGGCTTGGTGCCAACAAGCTCAACTCACATGTTCTCTCACAACATCTACAATTTTGTGAAAAATATCATAAAAGATGGTAAGATTGTGATTGACAGAAATGATGAGATTGTTGCTTCTTCATTGGTTACTTTCGGAAATGAGGTCGTTCATGCCGGTACACTTGAAGCAATGAATAACTAAATTATTATTAATCTATAAACAAAACCGGCTGTTTTGTTTTTGAAATAGTCGGTTTTATTTTTTTTTAACAGTTTATGAATCCAATTTATTTAATTTTAATTTTTGTAGTAGCCACCCTGGTTGGGTACTATATCATTAAAAATGTGCCGAGTTTACTGCACACTCCGCTGATGTCGGGAATGAATGCGCTGTCAGGCATTACCATTTTGGGTGCAATCACAGCTGTTGGTTTGTCGGTACTGTTTGAAGACCAAAGTATTGTCGTAGGACAAATTTTGGGAGGTCTTGCAGTTGTAGCAGCCACAGTAAATGTGGTAGGTGGTTTTGGTGTTACGCACCGAATGCTGAAAATGTTTGACAAAAAGAAGAAAGGAGGTGATAAATGATATCTCCAACATTATATTTGATTATTTGTGCCGTACTTTCGGTATTGGTTTTGGTGGGCATCTCCATGATGAGCAAGGTGAAAACCGCCGTTATGGGAAACCTTCTTAGCGCAGCATGTGTTTTTGTAGGAGTTTTGATCACATTATTATACAACGAGATCATTTCTATTGGAAGTATATACATTTACATGCTTATCGGTATTATTATCGGTAGTACACTGGCTGTCAGGGTGAAAATGATTCAAATGCCGCAGCTGGTGGCTCTGCTTAATGGGGTAGGGGGATTGGCTTCAGCTTTAGTAGGGATTTTGACTCTATTTGGAATTGGACAGTTGGAGCAGGAATATCCCATCTTTTCAGACGTGACCGCTGTATTGGCCATCGTTATCGGTATTGTTACCCTGGTGGGAAGTTTGGTAGCTGCTGGGAAACTACACAAATTACTACCTCAAAAACCGGTAATTTGGAAAAATCATGCTAAAATTCTCAATTTTAGCCTTATCCTTTTAGCTGTTAGCGTGCTTTATTCTGCTTTTGTAGGCAAAATAATTAGTCAACCGGTTGATATTGCCATTATTTTGGTGATTAGCATTGGGATAAGCACACTTTTTGGATATGCTTTCGCTATCCGCGTAGGGGGAGCAGATATGCCTATTACTATATCGCTTCTCAACTCGTTGAGTGGTGTTGCAGGCGCTATTGCGGGTATGGCAATCAGCGATATTCTCCTGGTTTCTGTAGGAGGTATCGTTGGAGCATCGGGATTGTTCCTGACACAGATTATGTGTCGTTCAATGAACAGAAGTTTGATGGATATTCTTACCGGAAAAACATCTGTTGCCGGTATGAAAACTCCTAAAGCAAAAACTGCTGTTGAGTCCAAAAAAGAAGAAAAAACAGAAATAGAGCAGACTTCAACTGAGGATGTTCTAAAGAATGCTAAATCTGTGATTATTGTTCCGGGTTACGGAATGGCGTTGGCTCAGGCGCAACATCAAGTGAAAATGTTGGCGAATACCTTTGAAAGCAAAGGCGCACAGGTTCGTTATGCAATTCACCCTGTGGCTGGACGTATGCCGGGTCACATGAATGTATTGCTGGCAGAAGCTGACGTTTCTTATGAACAACTGTACGAAATGGATGCCATCAACGACGATTTCAAAAATACCGATTTGGTAGTTGTAATTGGCGCTAACGACGTGCTCAATCCTGCGGCTCGCGAAGCTGAAGGCACCCCAATCTACGGAATGCCTATCCTGAACGTGGATCAAGCTCAAAACGTAATTATCTGTAACTACGACTTGAATCCCGGTTATGCAGGCGTTGACAATCCGCTTTACAAGAAATCGGGTGTAACCATGATGTTAGGCGATGCTAAGGATAGTTTGGCAAAATTGCTTGAACAACTTTCATCAACAGATAAAAAAGCAGTTTCAACAGAATCTGATTTGGGTAAACAACTTCGTTCTGCCAAGAGCGTAATCATCGTTCCCGGTTATGGAATGGCGTTGGCTCAGGCTCAACATCAAGTGAAAATGCTGGCGAATACCTTCGAAAGCAAAGGCGCACAGGTTCGTTACGCAATTCACCCTGTGGCAGGACGTATGCCGGGTCACATGAATGTATTGCTGGCAGAAGCTGACGTTTCTTACGAACAGCTATACGAAATGGATGCCATCAATGACGATTTCAAAAATACCGATTTGGTGGTTGTAATTGGTGCTAACGACGTGCTTAATCCTGCCGCTCGTGAAGCTGAAGGCACCCCTATTTACGGAATGCCTATCCTGAACGTGGATCAAGCTCAAAACGTAATTATCTGTAACTTCGACTTAAATCCCGGTTATGCCGGTGTTGACAATCCGCTTTACAAGAAATCGGGTGTTACCATGATGTTAGGCGATGCTAAGGATAGTTTAGCTAAATTGTTAGAGGAGCTTTCTGCATCTGCTTCAGGCGAAGAAAAAGCTACAGAGTCCAATTTGGGCGAACAACTTCGTTCTGCCAAGAGCGTAATCATCGTTCCCGGTTATGGAATGGCATTGGCTCAGGCGCAGCATCAAGTGAAAATGCTCGCAACCAAATTTGAGAGTAAAGGTGCTGAAGTTCGCTACGCAATTCACCCTGTTGCAGGACGTATGCCGGGTCACATGAACGTATTGTTGGCAGAAGCTGATGTTTCTTACGAGCAATTGTACGAAATGGATGCCATCAATGACGATTTCAAAAATACCGATTTGGTGGTTGTAATTGGCGCTAACGATGTGCTTAATCCTGCCGCTCGTGAAGCTGAAGGCACCCCAATCTACGGAATGCCTATCCTGAACGTGGATCAAGCTCAAAACGTAATTATCTGTAACTACGACCTCAATCCCGGTTATGCCGGCGTTGACAATCCGCTCTATCAGAAATCCGGCGTTACCATGATGTTAGGCGACGCCAAGGATAGTTTGGCAAAATTGCTCGAGGAGCTTTAATAAGAAATAATTTTTTCAAATATCAAAAAGAGTGTCATTTCGGCACTCTTTTTTTGTACTGCTTTTCTTGTGGTTCTTTTTCTTTTTGAAATAAAAGGGGGATTTTGATTTCGGAATCACGTTTTATTTTAGAGACTCAAAGCATTGCGTTTCTACAGCAATTTCTGATTTCTAATTTCTTACTTCTTATTTGGTATTTAAAATAAAAGGGGGGCAGATAAGATTTCCCTTTTTTTTAATTTATCACCCCACTCTAGAAATTTTACCATTTTTATAAGGAGTGTCAATTACGAATTACGAATTACGATCCTAAATTTAGAATTTAGAAGGTAGAATTTAGAATTAATCAGGGTTTAAAAATTCTTCTGTTTTGTATTAAAAAAAATGTACATTTGCGCTGCGAATTTTATACTAATAATACTAACATAACTCACTCTTTAATACAACTACATTGTAGTTCAGTATTTTTAGAGCACTAAAAATCACTTATATGCAAATATTTGATAGAACTATTAAAGAAATTCTAAATCAAAATCTTGAAAAATTAGAGACTCATTTTAAATCTGACGTTATTTTCTACTATGGTGAAATACATCCTTCATACGAAAAAATATTCAGAGATTTTATTGAAATGCTTAAAGAAGATACACCAGGAAAAGACAGATTGACCGTTGTGTTAAATACACCTGGTGGTAATGCTGAAACTGTCGAAAAAATGGTTGAAATAATAAGACACCATTATAAAGAAGTATACTTTGTCGTTCCTGATTATGCAATGTCTGCAGGGACAATTTTTTGTATGTCGGGTGATAAAATATTTATGGATTATTCATCTTCTCTTGGACCTATCGACCCACAGGTGTTTAATGGCACTACTTACGTTCCAGCGCTTGGATATCTGGATAAAGTAAACGAATTGCTCGAAAAGGCACAAAATGGAACATTAACTCAAGCTGAATTTTTAATTTTACAAAATCAAGACTTGGCACTGCTAAGAAGCTATGAGCAAGCGAAGGAATTAACAATTACACTATTAAAAAAATGGTTGGTAGAATATAAATTTAAAGATTGGACCGAACACAGAACTGACTCTAATAAAATAGGTAAATCGGTGACTCTAAAAGAAAAAATAGAAAGAGCTGAAGAGATTGCTGATAAACTTGGAAATAACAAAATTTGGCATTCACATGGTAGAATGATAAACATTACTACTCTGGTGAATACTTTAAGATTGGAAATTGAGGATTATTCTGATGATCCTAATTTAAGAACCCTAATTAGAAACTATAATGATTTATTAACCGAATTTATAGTAAGGAATGGATTTAAAGTTTTTTTACGTAGTCGTAAACATTTTTAACACAATTATATTATGGAAACAATAAGTGAAAAAGTAAGAAAAATAACTGAAGATCAGCTTGATAAATTCAGTAAAGACTCAAAATATAATGAGTTAAAAGATTATTATACTGAGATGAAAAATAAGGGATTAATTTCTCCACAGACATACAATATACCCCCACTTGATACTATTGGTGAAAGACTTTATAATTCAAAACAATTTGATGAAACAACCGAACAGTGTACTCAAAGCAAAATATAAAATATTTGCAGTTTAAATTAAAATTACTTATGCCGGTTCCATTGGATCTATGCGCCATTTTGCCTATCAACTTTTAGATAACCTCGTATTGGTGGCATGTTTGTAGCAAAAACCATTAATCTTCTCATATTTTGCAGAGATTAAGAATATTATTCTACGCAAAAATGCGAAGAATAGATCGTTTATTCTACGCAAAAGTTATATCTTTGCACTTTCAATAGTAATGATCATGGGACTCTACATTTATCAACACGAAAACTGGACCGATTTCAAATGGGATGAAAAGAAAATCAGCCCATTATTGGCGGAAGTACGTCATTTGCAAGGACGATTGTTAGGCAAAATGAGCTCGCTTGGTTTTGATATGCAGGAAGAAGCTTCACTCAAAAATATAACACTTGATGTGTTGAAATCTTCCGAAATTGAGGGAGAAAAACTAAACAAAGCGCAAGTTCGTTCCTCTATCGCTCGCCGTTTGGGGATTGAAGTGGGGGGACTAGTCAGTTCAGCCCGAAACATCGACGGTATTGTAGATATGATGCTCGATGCCACACAAAACTACGATCAACCGCTCACGGAAGAACGTCTTTTGGGCTGGCACGGATCTCTTTTTCCAACCGGACGCAGCGGACTCTATGCCATACAAGTGGCACAATACCGAACCGGTGAAATGCAGGTTGTTTCCGGAGGTTTTGGACGCGAAAAAGTACATTACGAAGCCGTGTTAGCTCAGGATGTCAAAGCAGAGATGGATCACTTCCTTCAATGGTTGAACAGTAAGATGAAAATTGATGATGTACTGAAAGCCGCCATATCTCATTTGTGGTTTGTGATCATCCATCCGTTTGACGATGGCAATGGACGTATTGCCCGGGCAATCAGTGATATGTTGTTGGCTAGAAGCGACAAAAGTAATCAGCGTTTTTACAGCATGTCCACCCAAATTAACAAAGAACGGAAAAAATATTATGAAGCGCTTGAAAAAACTCAGCAAAACAACAGTGACAGCGATATCACCCTTTGGCTCAATTGGTTTTTGAAATGTCTAAAAAGAGCCATACTATCTTCAGAAAAAATATTGGAAAACATACTGACAAAAGCAGAGTTTTGGACTCAACATGCTCAAACATCTCTCAACGAGAGACAAATTTTAATGCTCAACAAATTACTTGACGGCGACTTTGTTGGAAAGCTACAATCATCAAAATGGGCGAAAATCTGCAAGTGTTCACAAGATACCGCCATCCGCGATATCAAGGATCTGATCGAAAAGGGAATTTTACAGCAAGAAGAAGGCGGTGGAAGAAGCACCAATTATCAATTAAGAAGGTAGAAGGATGAATTAAAAGGCGGAAGGCGGAGGGCGGAAGGCGGAATGAAAAAAAGTCGAAAGTCGAAAGTCGGAAGTTTTGTCATTAATTGAAAATTGAAAGTTGAGAATTGAAAAGGGTCAAACATCTAATGTATCTCATTGATATTCATATCAATAGCCATGTCCTTTAGGGCATGGATCGGAATTAACCCCCTTGAAACACAGGGCTTTAGCCCAATTTTATTATAATGTCACCCCTTCGGGGTTCTACTGGCTCTTGGGGTCAACATTTTGCTACAATAATGTCACCCCTTCGGGGTTTTTTTGAAGTAAGAAGTATGAAATTAGAAATATGAAGTAGATCTATTTATAAATGCAAATGCCTAATATTCAGACATTTCTAAATTCTTAAAATCTAAATTTAAGATTCCGAAATCCGAAATCCGAAATCCGAAATCATGAAGGTTCGTAATTCGTAATTCGTAATTGATCACTGCATATCTAAAGAGGTTTATGTTACCGAGTGGGGAAATAAAATAACTAAATAGGGAAGTTTTATCTGCCCCCCATTTATTTAAAATTCAAAAAAATATATATAATTAAAAGTTAACGGGTTATGATCTAAAAAAAGCTCAATGCCAAAAATCCGAAATCCGAAATCCGAAATCCGAAATTTTCATAATCTTATTCATCCTCAAATCTTATGAATCTTAGTTTTTTTTACGTAATTTTGCAGGTTGACTCAAAGTCTAATTTTAAAAGTTGTGCTCAGCATTGTAAACAAACTTGAATATGAAAAAAGAATCATTGATAAACTTAGATCAGATTGCTGCTCTTTTGCCGAAAGAGTTTACCGAAGAACAGATTGCTCACGCTAAAACCCTTTTCTATAAGGAGTTTTCCCGCGAGATGCACCGCTTTTATGGCGGTAAGATGCAAACTATACCGAAAGCGCCCATCTACGGGTTTAATTGGTTTAATGTGTGGTACACTCCAGGGGTGTCTGCCGTTTCGACAGCCATCCGTGATAACCAGGATGCCTCTTTTGAACTGAGCAACCGGAATAATCTGGTGGCTGTGGTGAGCGACTCGACCCGAGTTCTTGGAGATGGCGATTGTACTCCTCCGGGAGGATTGGGGGTGATGGAAGGAAAAGCTATGCTCATGAAATATTTGGGCGGTGTGGATGCCGTTGCATTGTGTATCGACAGTAAAGATGAAAAGGGAGAACCCGATCCCGATAAGATTATCAATTTTGTGAAGATGGTGCAACCCAGCTTTGGCGCTATAAATTTAGAGGATATTTCTCAACCCAATTGTTTTAAAGTATTGGATGTGCTGCGCAAAGAGTGTCATATTCCGGTGTGGCATGATGATGCTCAGGGTACCGCTTGTGTTACTTTGGCGGGAGTTATCAACGCTTTGAAGTTGACCGGTAAGAAGATGAATGAGATTAAAGTGGTGCTTTACGGTGCCGGTGCTTCCAATACCACTATCGCCCGCTTGATGATTGCGGATGGCGTGGATCCTAAGAATATGATTATCTTCGATAGTCGTTCTACACTTCATGCTGACAATCCAAGGTATCGTGATGATCCACGTTACTACGTACAGTGGGAATTGTGTAAAATTACCAATCCCAACAAGATTACCACCCATGAAGAGGCGTTTAAAGATGCAGATTTGCTGGTAGCACTTTCCAAACCGGGACCCAATACGATTTCTCCGGAGTGGATTAAGTTGATGGCAGAGAAGTCGATTGTGTTTGCATGTGCCAATCCGGTTCCTGAAATTTATCCTTACCAGGCGAAAGAGGCGGGAGCATACATCGTGGCTACCGGAAGAGGAGATTTCCCCAATCAGGTGAACAACTCCATCTGTTTTCCATCCATCTTGAAAGGGACCTTGATGGTTTCCGCTCGGAAAATCACCGATGGTATGGCGATCAGAGCGGCGCACTCGATTGCGGAGTTTGCTGAAAAACGCGGCATTGATACCGAAAATATCATGCCCAACATGCTCGAATGGGAAGTTTTCCCCAAAGTGGCTGCCGATGTGGCGATGCAGGCGATCCAAGAGGGCGTGGCGTTGCATCAACTGACCTGGGATGAGGTGTATCAACAAACCAAACAGGATATCATGAAAGTGAGAGAGATCACGAATTTACTTCAGGATCAGGGATTTATCCCTCAACTGGAAGAGGAGCAGATCACCCGTGTTATGGATCGCGTGATCGCCAAAATTAAAAGTGAGAAATGTTAATTATTTGATGTATCTTTGCAGATTGTTTGAAAAGTAAAATTTATATATATGGCTAACATTAAAAAATTATTTGAAGCATTTCCCGAGATTTCAACTCAAGAGTGGGAAGCAGTGATTGAGAAAGACTTAAAAGGTGCTGATTATTCCAAAAGACTGATTTGGCGTACCGAAGAGGGATTCGAAGTGCGTCCATACTACAGAGCAGAGGATATTCAGGATATTTCCTATATCGATTCTTTACCTGATCAGTTTCCCTATACCAGAGGTTATAAAACCGAGTCCAACCATTGGAACATCATGCAAGAGGTGAACCATAAGGATCCGCGGGAAGCGAACAAAATAGCGAAGGATGCATTGAAAAGAGGAGCTGATAAAATCGATTTCAATGTAGAAAATGTCAAAACAGAAAAGGATCTGGAGGATTTACTACAGGGTATTGACCTGGAGAAGGTAGAGATACAGTTCAACAGTGCTGAGGACTACCACTCCCTGATTTCTTTTTTTCAAAAATATATAGAAAAAACAGGAGCATCTAAGGATAAAATTAGAGGAGCGATTCATTTTGACATCTTGGCTTGTGCTATGCGTCACGGCAAATTGTTGAAGCCACAAGCTGAAGTGTTCGCAAAAATAGAGAAAATATTTGAATTAACACGTGATCTGAGAAATTTCAAAATATTGAATGTTAACGGATTAGAGTTAAACGACAGAGGTGCGACCATCACGCAGGAGTTGGGCTACGTTTTGGGTATGGCGAATGAGTATTTGGCTTGGTTTACCGAAAAAGGAGTGCCTGTTCATGAGATTGCAAGAAAAATCCAATTCACGCTCTCCGTAGGACCGAATTATTTTATGGAGATTGCTAAGTTGCGTTCTATCAGAATGTTATGGTCAACCATGATAGCGCAATATAAACCTGAATGTGACTGTGCTTATCGTTTGCAAATCAACTCGGTAGCTTCTTCATGGAACAAGACCCTATTTGACCCTTATGTGAATATTTTAAGATCGACTACTGAGGGTATGGCGGCAGCTTTGGGCGGGGCGGATACGATTGCTTTGAACCCATTTGACGCGATTTATAAGGAAGATAACGAGTTTTCGTCCAGAATTAACAGAAATATTCAAGTGATCCTGAAAGAGGAGTCCTATTTTGACAAAGTAGTGGATCCTGCGGCAGGTTCATACTATATTGAGAATTTAACCATGTCGATTGCAGAGCACGCCTGGAAACTGTTCCAGGAAGTGGAAAGTCAAGGTGGATTGTTGAAACTGATTGAAAGTCAAGAACTTCAAGCTGCTATTGAAGAAAGTGCTGCCAAGAAATTAAAAGATATCGCTACAAGAAAAACCGTTTTGTTGGGAACCAATCAATATCCGAACACCAATGAGGCGATGTTGGATAAAATTGAGGTTACCCCTGAGCAACCTGAAAATCCAACCCTACGTGCAGCGCAAGAGTTTGAGAAATTACGTCTTCAAACAGAACAATTTGCTCAAAAAAATGCTCGTCCCAGCGTTTATTTGCTCAAATTAGGAAATTTGGCTATGAGACAAGCGCGTGCCGGTTTCATCACCAACTTCTTTGGTTGTGCAGGCTATGAGATTGTTGAGAGTCCCGGTTTTGCAACGGTGGAGGAAGGCGTAAAAGCGGCTTTGGAGAGCAAACCATCGATGATTGTGATTTGCAGCTCTGATGAAGAGTACGCTACATTAGGCGTGGAAGCGGTTCAACAAGTGAAAAAAGCGGTACCTGCCATGCCCTTTATTGTTGCCGGAAATCCTACGGAATCCATAGAACAACTCAAAGCAGCCGGTGTGGATGATTTTATCCATATTCGTCTGAATGTTCTTGAAACCTTGCAAAAATATAATAATTTACTGCTTAAGTAGTTGATCTATGCTATCGAGATTCCTTTCAAAAGCCTTATTCGTTGGGTTGTTCCTGCTATTGTGTTTGGGCTGTTCAGCTCCCAAACAGAAGGTGGATGCAACTTTTATTACCATGACAGACTCTTATGATAGAGAAGTGGTTTTGGAAAAAGAACCCCGCTCTATTATATCGCTTTCTCCCGCCATTACGGAAGTGATTTTTGAATTGGGGGAAGAAGAGCGTTTGGTTGGAATTAGTGATTTTTGTACTTTCCCGAAGGGAACCGAAAAGATTCCCAAGGTGGGAGGATTAACCCAGGTGAATATTGAGCGGATTATTTCATTGAATCCGGATTTGGTCCTAATCGGATCGATTATCTCCAAGAAAGATCTCGAAAAGATGGAACAATCGGGATTGAAAGTGATCGCTTTGCGGGAAGAGAGTGGGGTAGAGGGCGTGCTGAATCTCTTTATCCAAATCGGGAAACTCGTCAATGCCGAATCATTGGCACAAAAGAAAAGCGATAACTATCGTAAGATGTTGGAGCAAATCAAGAACCTGCACTTTTCTTCTCTTAAAAAGGTCTATTATGTTGTTGGTTTTGGAGCAGCGGGTGATTTTACTGCACCTCAAAACTCTCATATTCACGAGATTATCACTTTGGCAGGCGGACGTAATATTGGAGATCAGCTTAAGACCTGGAGTGTGAGCAAGGAGTACCTTTTCCAGGAGGATCCCGACCTGATTTTTATCCGTAAGGAGGATTTTGATGCTTTTATATCAACTCATCCTTACACGGAGTTAAGAGCAGTGAAGAATAAAAAAGTATATCCGATTGAATCGGGATGGATCGATATTGTTTCACCAAGAAATATCTTGGCGATTCAAGAGATAAATTCAAAAATGAGTGATTAAAATTTGATATAAGATGATAAAAGGAAAGATCGATAAGAATTTGTTAAAACAGCACGTTAGAGAGAACTGGAAATCCGGATTAACGGTTGCTTTTATTAATATCCCTCTTTCATTGGCATTGGCCATTGCTTCCGGAGCAACGCCGGTACAAGGGATTATCACCGCATTTTGGGCCGGTTTGATTGGAGCTATTTTAGGAGGAGGCCATTTTAACATCATTGGTCCAACGGGTGCATTATCCGGGATTTTAATCTCTTTTGCGATTATTAATGGACCTGCGTCACTACCGATCATTACGATTGCATCGGGATTGATTATACTGGCATTCTACATTTTTAAACTGGACAAGTACATTATCTTTATTCCGCGAAGTGTTGTTCAAGGGTTTACCCTGGGGGTCGCCTTTATGATTGCTTTTGGTCAGATAGATGCCATGTTGGGTATAAACGATTTACAAAAAGGAGAAAATGTAGCTCAAAATATCATATTGGCATTTTCCGATTTTTCTAAAATACGATGGGGCATTTTCTTGATTTTCCTTGGGGCTGTTGCTTTTATTTTGCTGTGGGACAAGAAGTTTAAGAATATACCCGGTTCCATTATCATCGCTTTTATCGGTATTATAGCAGTTTATATTATTGAGTGGACTTCTATTCCTTTCGATATAACTATTTTGTCGGATCGTTATCCCAAGATTACTCCCAGATTGTTTGACAATTTTTATAAAGACCTGACCTGGGCTCCATTTTTGTCGAAAAAGATCTGGTCTGTTGCTTTTGCTGTGGCTGTAATCGGGGTTTTGGAAACTTTACTCTCCGGACAGATTGCCAAACAGATGACCAAGGTTCCGTTTGATCGTTCCAAGGAAGTATTTAGTTTGTCGATTGCCAATATCGCTTCAGGAATCATGGGGGGAATCCCTGCTACAGCTGCTTTGGCTCGTACAGCCCTCAATGTTAAAAGTGGAGGTAAACACCGAACATCCGGAGTTTTGAGTGCCATTTTCCTGGCTATTATTGTGATGTTCCTTCTTACCTTTTTCAAAAAGCTGCCGATGGTGATTGTTGCAGCCATTCTTTTTGTGGTGGCATTGAGGATGTCTTCAGTTAAGCACTTTATCAAGCTGATTTACAACGAGAAAACTGCTTTTGCCATTACTGCGACTGTAGCGGTGATCACTGTTGTTCAGGATCCGATTGCGGCGCTTTTGGTAGGAAGCTTTATCTCTTTGTTGATCTTTGTGAATCAAGTTTCGTACGGAAATACAGAGGTTACTCTCTGGGCGAATGCCAAGTTACAGGAAACCCTGTTGAGTCCCGAAATTGCTGAAAGAGAAACACTTGAGTCCGATTTGATTGTCTATAAAATTACGGGAACGTTGACCTATATCAACATGCCGGCACACTTAGAAACAGTCGGCAAGATCAAGAATTGCAAGCATGTTGTCGTCTCCTTGCGGAACGCATTCTACGCCGACAGTGATGGTGTCGAGTATTTGGGTGAGCTGTTAGAGATATTGAAAGCCAACAATGGAACGGTTTATCTCGCAGGAGTTAATGATATGCTCCTTAAAGCGATTGAAAACGAGCCGTTTTACATACACAAATCCGCTGAAGACAGAATCTACGGGCGTACTTCCGAAGCGATTAGAGAAATCTACAACGTATAAATTTAGAAATTAGAGTTTAGAATTTAGAATTGATTCAGTAGTTTGTAATTGGATTTCTACCTTCCTACTTCTTATTTTTTATTTGGAAATTAAAATAAAAGGGGGGCAGGAAAGGTAGTGTCTATTTAGATATTTCATATCCCCACTCGGTAATACTAACCTCTTTAGATTTGTAGGATCAATTACGAATTACGGTCCAAAAATCCGAAATCCGAAATAATTATGGGCTAGGGGAGGTCGATTCGTAATTCGTGATTCGTAACAATATTAAGCTAAGCTAAGATTATTTCTAAAACTCTACTACGTAAAAAACGATACTTTCCAGGAAACCTTTTTTGTCAAAATAGAATGCAACAAATTCTGAATATTGACTTTCGCAGACTGATAATCCAATTCTGGTATAGTAAACTTTATTCTCAGTAAAATTTTTCTGTTTATCTAATAACGTGATATCTTCTTCTTTTACATCAAAATATTTTAAAAAATCGTCAATGTGCAAATTTTGATTAAAAATAATATCACGGTACAGTATGGTATAATTATGTTTATTATCAAAATAAATTTGCTTAATCCATACACTACCTTCCTTTTCCCAATATGCAAAATGTTGATACATAAGTGTGTTTGTAACTATTTTATAAGAGCTTGGATTTTGTGTAGGACCAAAAATGGGGAATTCATGCTCTCTATCAAGAGTGAAATAATCAGGTTTTCCAACAAATTCTATCAATCTACTAGTAGTTGTGTGCAAAAACAGGTTTTTCCCTTTCAGATCTGTTAAGTTAATGCAATTTTCCTTATGCTCTTGAGCAAGTAAAAGTAAAATTTGAGAAAATAATAAAACGGTGATCCATATTTTTTTCATAATTTTTGAATTTAATGTCGGTTTATCCTCTGTTTTTCTGATAGAATTATACTTGTTAACAGTTGCAAATGTACAAAAAAAATATAAAAAACGGCAAAAAAATGGTATAATTGCCAATATTATGTTAAAAAATATTTAAATAAAAAGAGGAACCTATTAAAAGTTCCCCTTTTTAATTTAGAATTTAGAAGGTAGAATTTAGAATTGGTCCGTAATTCGTAATTGGATTCCGCCTTCCGCCTTCCGATTTCCGCCTTCAGATCATTTTCTCACTCCATTGACAAACCTAACAATCGTTGCTTCAGGATAGTATTGTTTCAATTGATCTCTCAATTGTTCTATTTCGCTGCGATCGGAAGATGCGCCAATAGTGTAAACATATCTGTTATTTCTGAAGAAGTAAGCAATGTTATCAAATCCGTGGAAGTTTTCAGGAGTTAACTCAAACAGTGCGGCAGAGTTGAAGATTTGAACTCTGTACACAGTTCCAGTTTCGTTGAATGACTTGCCTTTAGGAATCTTCTCGTGAGGAGTGATATATTTAGGTGGTGTACCTCCGGTAACTTTAATCTTTTGTTTACCGATAGCAACCACTTTAAACTCAGTTCTTCTGTTCATTTGGTGTTCCTCTTCGAGACAGATAGCAGTGTAGTTACCTTCACATTCGCAATCGTTCACTAACTGTGTTTCACCATAACCTTTACCGTAAATTCTGGAAGGATTGGTGATTCTTTCCTTAATGTACTTGGCTGATGCCTTTGCTCTTCTGTCAGAAAGTGCAATATTGTAAGCGAAAGAAGCTCTACAGTCGGTGTGAGATCCCAATTCAATCACAATATCAGGATAAGCATTCATAATATCAACAATTTTATCCAATTCAATCGCTGCATCAGGTCTGATATCAGATTTATCCAGGTCAAAATAGATTGGATTGATGTTGAATTTCTTAGCCAGGTCATCCCCAATCAACAAGGTTTGTTTAAGAGGAGCAAGGTAAATAATATGTTCATAAATACCGGGCTTCAACAGTTTTTGATAGTAGTTTTCGTTTGCAGATACGTAGTCAGGATGCGATGCTTGAAGATAGTAGCTAATATTGTCATTTAATTTTTTATCGGGTAGTTCAATCAAATGGAACCCGGGTTCTCCGGTATTCACTCTGTCTTCTTCAAAGGTAACATTATCTTTAATATGGATTGTAGCAGAAGGAATGATTTCATCTGTAAGTTTGTTTTTCACGATCAATTTAACTCCAAATCCAATATCGGGAGTTAAGATCAGGTCTGCATATACAATCTCTTCAGGAACGTCCGTATTGGCTTGGTTTACTCCATCGGTATATTCCGGTTTAGTTCCTTTCAGATCAAAAAGATCGAGTTGTGAAACGACAAATTCGTATCTACCTTGCTCATCGCTGGGTTTTTGCGCTATCTTCTTACCGTGGAGCGTTANATACACCTCTGCATGCGGCACAATAACTGAGTCCGGAGTCATGGTCACCCCCCTGATTATTTTTCTAAAATACTTATCTTGCAAAACATTAACAAGATAGATGTCATCATCTCCCTTACCCCCTTCTCTGTTAGAAGTCAGATAACCAAATTTGCTCTCTTTGTCTAAAATCAGAGCGAAGTCGTCAAAGTTGGAGTTGATCGGTTTACCCAAGTTGATCGGGGTGGAGAAATTGTTGTACGCATCACCGGAAACGTAGGTTTCGTACACGTCCAATCCTCCTAAACCGGGATATCCGTTGGATGAGAAATAGAGAATATGGTCAGGATGATACACTGGGAACATTTCGTCACCCTCGGTATTCAGTTCTCTTAAATTGATCAAAGTTCCCCAATTTCCTTCCTTGGTTCTTTCAATCATATAGAGGTCAGTTCCTCCCACGCCTCCGGGCATATCGGAAACAAAGAACATATATCTGCCATCCGGAGTGAGAGTCGCGTGTCCTACAGAATATTCTGCATTATTGTACGGAAAAGCGATAGGATCAGTCCATGATCCATTCACCAATCTGGAAGAAAAGAGTTGTAAATTTCTGGTTCCATCAGAGCTTTTTCCTCCGTAGTTATTTCTGGTAAACACCATAAAATCGCCGGCTTGATTGAAGGTTACCGGACCATCATGATATTTTCTATTGGTAGTCTTAAAGTATTTTCCTTTTTTAAACTCTTTATTTTCAGGAATATCTGAGATATAAAGGTTGAGGTATCCTTTATGGTTTCCGACCCATGTTCTTCTCAAAGCATCGGTTCTGTTTCTGGAAGTGGTGTAGATTACTTTGTCATCCAAGATTGTGGAATAGAACTCCTGATGGTCGGAGTTCATTTTCAGGTTTTTAAGCACAAACCGTTCAGAGTTATCGGGCAGTTCTTTGATGTAATCTCCTGCTTCATTATACTTTTGCACCCTGATATCATTGGGATTGAGTGCTGTCAGTTGTGGTAGCAAAGCAATGGCTTTATCATATTGCTGATTGGACTGTAAGAGCAAGAAATAGTTCCAATAATCATCAAATGTTTTTTTATCCATTTGTACAATTTGCTCATAAGTCTCCAACGCTTTATCAATCCGATCCGTCATAGTATAAGCATACGCCAGATTTCTCAGTACTTCGATCGGCTTATTTTTAACGGTTTCGTAGTAATCAATAGAGCGTTCATAATTAAACTTATAGAAATACTTATTTCCTGTTTTGGTTCTTCGATCCTGAGCCATGGAGGGCAAAGTCAGAACGGTTATTAACAAGACTAAAATTACTTTATATATTTTCATAACGATCATTTTATTTAATTTTATACACTCAATTGATTAAAAGTATCTTGGAGACTTAATTCTATGCTTACTACTGAAGATAAAGTCATATCTGAGCATAATTTCGTGCGATCCGGTATTATACTTCATAGTAGTGTTGGTGATGGAGAAGTCATAAGAGTACCCCAACAACAATCTGTCAAAAATATAGAGTCCTACCAAACCTCCAATACCATCTCCTGTACGGTACATTACACCAAAATTCACTCTGTTGTAGAATTCCAATATAGCTGATACGTCCAACTCCATAGGTGCTCCCGGTGTCATTTTAACCAAAGCCGATGGTTTAAATTCAGTAAATCGGGATAGTTTGATTGATCCTCCGGTAATGAAGTAGTAGTGTCCTTTCAAAATTCCTGAAGAAATTACGGTATTTTCACCTACGAACTTATGTTCCAGTAATCTAGGAGTAGAGATACCGGCATAGAATCTATCTTTAAAGGTGTAAAACATTCCGAATCCGAAATTAGGCAATACTTTATTTTTAA
>JGI24711J26586_10000541_pt1 | contig 29405 bp, 17 predicted proteins | sample BioPla3DNA1_FD_26586 | JGI IMG/M metagenome (IMG submission 26586)
CCCACCACCGCCACCCCCGCCACTAAACCGAGAGGGCATGCCTATGTCGCCATCAAATCCAAATCGGCTTGATCCACCACTTAGTTGACGGCCTCTTTTTTCTCGCTCTTCTTCAGTTTCAGGGCCAAGATGTGCATTAATATCTGCCGCATTCATATTCAGATATTTCCGCATAAGAACACGCTTGTTGAATTCTTCTCTATCAGCAAATTTGGTATAGAGATCTAATTGAGAAGAAACCCCCTCTAGTTTCATGTAATTTGCATATCGTTCCGGCGATTCGAATTTAACCAAAAGTTTTTGTCCCAAGTTTTCTCCTTCACCAATTTTTCGAAGGCCGAGGTTATAGATGAACAACCGATTTATAGATGTAGATAATCTTGATTGAATGCTTTCAATAAACTTATAGAATCGAATTTCGTCATAAGCTAATTCTCCGGTTGGCTTATATGTAGTCTTAGTTGGATCTTTGATTCTTGACCAGGGAATTTTGAAAATGTTCAGAAGGCGCCGTTCGAAATACTCGATATCGGCCATCTTATCAAAATCGGCCATACTGCCAACAGATGAAACTGTTGTTCCATCATTTGCATCACTCTTTCCAAATATCCAACTCTCTAACATCGTAGAAGGATTGAACGCTTGACTGGTGTCTAGTCGTCTTGGCTGGCCAGTTTCTTGGCCTGAGAATTGGACATTTCCACCATGTGCTCCATTATTCCCCCATGGACCCATAGCAGGAGCAGCAACTTTCTTCTTGTTTAGGCTGTTTCCAAATTTACGAATATAATCAACAGCAGCTTTATCAGACATCCCGCCAGTTGACAAATTGAAAACCAATCGTTCAGGCGCCCGCACTGTTCGTAAAACAACCGCGGCTTGTTGCAATGCACTCAATTGAAATAATGGCGTGCTAGCCAAATCTAAAATTGATGTTGGATAATTAGGCTCTGTATATAGGGCAGGACGGCTGGCATTTAGATTCCAAGCAGAATAAATGACATTTGGAAATGTTAGAACAGCATATCCTTTAGCCGTTTCAAATGACCCAGTTTCTCGATTGAATTTAATCTGAGGATATGGATTATTCAACATTCTTGTGAAGTCGCCGTATCGATTGAATACACTGTCCAAATTGACCGATACTGCTAATCCCCCATCAATGATGGGGGAATAAATGACATTGATGTCATCAGAATATAGGCGACGAATACCAATTACACCGAACGCCTTCTTGTCTTCTGTGGTATTGTCTATAATGGCCTCATAAGCCATTTCTCCTTCAACAATAAAGTGAAGGAAATCATTGACGAATGAGGTTTCAAAACTAAAGAGCTCTTTGAAGCGAAGGAATTCTTTGTCAATTAGGGTTTTTGTATTTTCATCTAAATCAGTATAGTCGCCTGTAGTTTCAAGAACTAAGTCAGTAGACTGGACTTCAGTAAGAATTTCTTCAATACACCAAGCAATTTCTGGTGAGGTCAACATTGACCAACGATATTCATTAAGAGACGGTTTGAAACCTTGAAGATTATGGCGAGGAGTTAATTCGATTACCGAGGTTTCATATGCTCCTTGTTTTGTTAGAAGATACTCTCGGTTAAAACGACTAAGAGGCGACGTCGAGTCAATTAGCTCTAACAATTCTGGATTTGCATACGCATTAAGTTTCTCTTGAGTCCGCCCATAACTTTCCTCTGGGTTTTTCTCAATTCGTCTACCAAAAAATGGGAACCTGAATGCCATAAACGCTATCCTGTCTTATACTTGTCGATCATTGTTCTATTTATCACTTGGAGACAGGCCACCCAGCTCGCCAGGCATAAGTTATTGGACTGCAACACTTTATGGCTTTTATGCCTTATGTGATAGAAAAATGGGCCTAAGTTATTATGGGCGTAACACTTAGGTGAAATATATGCCTTGGACTTCTAGTCCAGACTCACACCGTTCCAGCGGTGGTGTATAGATCTATAGGCGGATGGCCCGGTTAAGACTGGGCTAGACTGTCCTAGTCTAGTTAGTCTGGTTAGGCAAGAATGATGTCACCAGGTCACACCCAGAATCATTCTCCCCAGAGACATATAGGTCTATATAGGATCATAGGGAAAATGATCTGGGATCACTCCTGGGATAAAGTCCCATATTGGCCTATCCGTCAACCAAGTCAGTTGAACCAAACCCACCCGATCCTCGAGGATCATTCGCTGGAACAGTTAAGATGTCATCAACCTGCTCTAAACTAATCCTAGGAATCTGTATGACTAGACCTTGAATAATCTTCTCACCAGGATCTATACTAACTGAAATGTTTCGTGTGTTGATAAGGTGAATATGGACCTCACCTCGATAAGCAGAATCTATGACTTGTGCTCCAACAATCAAACCCTTTTTAGTGCATACACCAGACTTATTAGCAAACAAAAGTCCCCATCCATCTGGAATTGCAATCTTTACTCCACTAGGAATTAAGACTGATCCAAATGGATGAATATAAAACGCGTTGTTCCACTCCAGATACCCATATCCTGCTTCATTAAGCTGATCAGCACCATAACTTCCATCCCAATAAGTCGCAACCGAATCCCTGAATATAGTGGAATATGACAGCTGCTTTAAGTCATTTGGAATATAGAAATCAATTCCAGCGTCTGAATCAAATGCCTTTTTCGGTGGAGTAACATCTCGACAAAGTTGGAATTTAAGATTTAGAATTTGTTTGCAAGCATCCATTTTCTCATTTGTCTCTCTCTCTCTCTCCCTTATTCCTTCCCTTTATCCGTTGAACCTTTAACGCCATCTAATATGCCAGCAAAAAGTTCTCTACCAGCAATCGTGTATTTGTCACCAGTAATTGTGGACATGATAGTGATAAGTCGAGGTTCACCATAACGAACCCNTGACCGCGGCCATGGGAAAAACCCACCATAAGAATTAGGCATAGCGATAGTTTTATTGGTTAGAACAACCCCTATCTTATCAACCAATGAATCATCTACAAATACTGGTTCTGATTCCTCGCGGTCAACCGGCCCAGAATTAAGTCTATATTCTATATTCATCCACTNGGGCACGTCTAAAATACGACCAACCAAAATTTGGTTATCTGTTACGCCCCCGCTGCTAAATGAAATCTCCGATAAAGAAACAATTTCATCCTTGTCAGTTTTAGACTGAGAATTGTTTAGCTTTAAACTGCCATCTGATTGAGTTTGGAGAATTGTAATTTCACCAATTAAACCAACTGGATGATTGGTTTCGGGATCAAATCGACATGCAATATCTTGAAGAGGAATAAGAAATACAGTTCCATCTCGAATATGAATTCCTCTCTTCAATCCGCCGAATGCTCCTGGAGTATTTGTTGAAAACACTAACACATCATCATCAACATATAACCCACCGTTTTCAGCGCTATTCATTGATCCGAGATTTAGTATTTTCGCCCGACAAAGATTGATAGGTTTTGCTGATGGTGCATAAGAATCAGTTACTGTAGGAACCATTGCAAATGGCAGTAACGTGCTTGTTTGCTCTTGTCCGGGCGGAGAAGGAGAAGAATTCTGATACTCAATTAAAGCAAATCCTCGATTAATGAACGGCATATTGATTGACATGTTTTTATCCTCGTTGTTTAAGATAAGATTGCTAATGCTTCGATTCCAGTATGAAGATTCATTAGCACAAACTTCTCATCCTGACAAATTATACGTGGATCTATATTCTTGGGATGGTCGATAACAAATTTGTTTATGTCCTTTGCGCCTCGAAGATTTGGCAGGAAATACAGGTACTTGGTTAAATCTCTTTTAATGTATTTCTTGGTCGCCGCGATTCCTGCCTGGTCTGCGTCGAATGCTAACACAATTCTATGGCTAGGAAATCTATCCTCAATCATTTTCTCTTGATGGTCTTTCAGGGCAGTCCCCCCTAAAGCCACCCCATTTTTAATGAACAGAGAATCAAACACACCTTCGAAACAAATGATATATTTGAAAGCAGGATCAATTCGATCTAAGCCATAAACCGGTTTGTTCCCACCAGAATTGAATTGATACTTCACGTAACCCGGAACTTTTTTATAGTTATGGATTTGAAAATCTCGGAGTTTTCCATCTACCAACCAAGGAATAAAAATAAATGGTGTGTCATTTTCTTGGCCAAGAATTCGCTTTAAATGAAGTGAATTGAAGAATGGCAATGAAGTGATTTTTCTTTCAGCCAAATAATCCAATTCGGGTTTTGTCAAATCAAAAAGTTCTGGAACAGCCGCTGGAGAAAGTGGTCCATCTTTGTTGTCTTCTGTTTGAATATCTTCTTGTCCAAACATAATATCAAAATCTGACCATGACGAAGAAGAAGATTGACTAGACGAGTTATTCTTAGAAATAAATTCCTCTACCCGCCGGATCTTAAATTCCTCTAAGATATCCTTAATCGGTTCAGAGGATAGGTGAGACAGAAGATGGAGACCAGACATATTTGTTGCACAATTGAAACAGTAATATGATGCTGTTCGTTTGTAATATACGCCTCTAGCTTTCGTCCGACTTTTCTTGGAGTCCCCACACAACGGACATCTCATAACGACCTGAGACATTGTGTTTGTCTTCACATTCACAAACAGTGGAATAATTTTTCCATTTATGAATGTAATGAACTCTAAATCTTTGTAGTTGATCCTAGTCACTTTGACAAAAGAATTCTTATTTGATAATCGAAACTAATAAATCTGAAGTGATTATTGCCTTATTATTCTGCTGGTTGGCCAATTCTGTAATATGATGAATGTATAGTGCAGGAACTGTTAACACATTCACACTAATGACTTGATTTGAGAACATCCGAACGAGCAGATTGAAGCAGTCTACATTGACAATCACATCATAAGAAACAGATTCTGGGGTGGATTGGATAATTCTTCCTGCCTCTAAATACGAGTAATTTGACAGGCCGACATCTGAAAACACCTTTGCATAAATCAAATTCTCTTGCCAATCAATTATGTTGGCGTCTTTAAACTGCCCGAATCCAATTTTTGTTTGTGCCATATCGTGCATCATTGCAAATGAAGATTGAATCATTTTGATCTTCGAATCTTTGCCTCGAGTATTATCCAACTCAAAAGTCTGCACAGTCTCTGGGAGTTTCGCGAGATCAATTGGTCGAGTGGCAGATCCAACTACTCGAGGATTGCATTGTTGAATGAATGCTTGATATTGAGATGTAGAAATACAGACTTGGCCGTCATTGATAATTTCCATCTGAATAATGGCCATAAATCGATCTTCACAAATCGAAACAGCATTCTTAAGTGCACGAATAAGAATAGACAAATCTGAGAAGGCCAATCTAAAAGTCGGTGGATTAGAATTACTGTCACCACTGGAATAGAGAAAAACCTGAGGGCTTTTGACATCCAACCGAAGATACATATTCTTGCAGCTGATTGACAATCCTCCGTCTCTCTTAATGTCTAAAACTCCATCTTGAGCAATCATCGAAGCTCGTTCAAGAATTTCGATGAATGTATATGGTTGTTTGATTGTGAATTTGGNTGTCATAATCGATTAACTCGCGAATACTTTTTTCTCTTCCAAGCTAGCCAGATCTTCTAACCACCAACCCTCAGCGGTTTTTACTTTGATATCTGCCAACTTCTTCTCAATCAATTTTACCCGTTCCAAGAGATCGACCATCTTCTCTTTTGTGATAGAGGACAATGGCATATTGATTAGATAATCATAACTATTATCCTTGGCCACGATATCCTTGATCTTCTTTAATTGGCTGACGATGACATCCTTCTTCACATTCCGAATCTTAATCGTATCATCCACGATCCCTTTGCACCAAACATATTGTGATTTAGCATACATCAATTCAGTTTCGAATTTATTGATAAGGTGTTCTTTGCGAATGCCATAATACTTCAATCGAATTTCAATAAAGGCATCAATCATTTCCTTGACTGAGCCAAATTCTCGCACTCGACCATTCGAATCAATGCTGTTCAAATGTTCAGTCAAGATTTTCTCTAACTTAAATACTGCCAACCAAGCCTTTTCAGTTTTGTATTTGTTGAAGAATTCGCGCTTCACTGTAATGATGAATTCAAATGTATCTGTCTTTGGATCGGATTGGTCATCGAATGATTTGATTTTTCCAGCGTCTTGCAAAGCCGTCAACACCTTCATATATGACGCATAGGTATAGGTGATAGGAATCTCAGTGATATGAAGAGAAGTATTCGAGGTCTTTTTGATTACACCATAGTTCACAAAGATTTTTTGTTGGCCAAGTGTAGGATGTTGGCGAGTGATTCGAAGAGTTTTCCCTTTGAACCCCTTGAAATAAGGGAACAGATTGGCAGTAGGATTCTCCTCTTTATTCAACACACCTTTAATATATTTGATTACTTGCAAAGGATCTCGAGGATAAACTTGGGCTCGCCAACCAGAAGAAAGACCTTCTGTTCCGTTCAAAAACAGAACTGGAAAAATCGGCATGAAATACTCAGGTTCAATTTGTGTTCCTTCAAATTCTCGGGACTTGCAAATTGCTCGATCATCTTCATGAAAAAGCTCTTTAGCAATTTTTGCAATTGAGCAATAGGTATATCGAGGAGCAGCAGCAGAACCCAGACCAGTGAATCGTGTGCCAAAACTGCCATGTCCTGTGATCAGGGGGAAATTGTTTGATCCCACATAATCTGCAGCCATCGTATTCAATACTGCACACAGTGATCCTTCACCATGAATATACTCGGTTGTCTCAGCAATCGAGGATGCGAGACGAGAAGTCTTGTTTTCAGTTGAGGGACTCGGAAACTTCTTAAACAAGGTATACATCACCTTACGGTGTGAAAGTTTCAAGCCATCGATATATGATGCAATCTTTCGAAGATTGTCATATGCACCATACGCAGGTGCTTCTTCTCCATAAAACACAGACAGTGGCGTAGTGGTTTTGTCAACTGATTTTTTTGTCATCTTAGCAGCCGTCATAAATCTTTCTCTCTTTTCTCTTTCCCTTTTTTCTTAAACGCTTTCGATGTCTAGTGTATATGCGCGCAGATATTCCTTTCGTTTATCTGCTTTTTCGCCATTCAACCAATCATCAAGCATTTCCACTCCTTTATCATCAAGTTCAATCACTTCAAGAAAATCTGCAATTCCATTCGGCGAACTGTCAAACAGAGTTTGAAATTGTTCCTTGCTCCAAGAACCAAGACCTTTCATATAACTCTTCTTATACTTCGAAATGTCGTTCTTGCTTTCGAATTCTTTGAATTCGCCTAAGTTGTAAAACGCCTTGTAGATTTTTGTCATTGAGGTATTTTCCCAGAGAATGACTAGTGGCGTTTTCAATCGAGCAATTCGACCCGCATTGAACATCGCAGGACAAAGTTTGATCCACCAACCCATATAAAGACTGGCGATTCTCGATCCATCCAAATCCGCGTCATTGCCAAGAACAACCATTTCAGGAATAATATCCTCGTTCTTCTTAGTTGGATCAATCCCCATAATCGAGGTGATGTCTTTGAACTCTGCATTTGCAGCGATTTTTGAAAGTCGGGCGTCATAGACATTCAAAGGAACTCCTCGACCAGCATAATATCCAATGCCATTTCGACCAAGTGCTTGTGAAATGCCACCCATCGCCGAAACCCCTTCAGCGATAATAAAGTACTTGAAATCCTTTCCTGTCGGAGATAAGTATTTGTCGCCAGCGATTTTAGGCCGTTTCTTCGCATTCGCTTTAAGAATAAGTCGGTTTTTTGCTTCTTCTTTGATCTTAAAGGTTTCAATGATCGGATCGATAATCGCTTCATTTCGAAGAATAGTTCGAACAAATTTGTCAATATCAATCTTCTCACCTTCAAAGAAGCTCTTCATTTCAGACGGTGCATTCGAAATCGATTCCTTTGTTTGAGCATCAAACTGCAAGTTCTTCACTCCAGTCATGAATACAACCATACCCAATTTATTCTTCACATCACCAGGGCGAATACTCTTGAATTGACGAACCAATTTGTCTCGAATTTTTGAAGAAATCTCATTGCTTAGATATTGAATATGTGTACCCCCGCGAGCGACATTCAATCCATTCACATATGAGAAGAATACAAATTCATCATATTCATTTGGAAAAACAACAATCAAACAATTATCAGAAGATGTTACGACTGCGTCTTTGCTGAAGTATTGGGCGAATTGTCGTTTGTTGCAGCGAATTGTCTTCCCATTGAATTTGAAGGTTAGAGCAGGAAATAGAATGCTCAAATTCAAAAGTCGCTGATAAATCAAATCAATATGTTCCTGAGTAATCTCGGTCAGTTTGAATCGAGCTAAATCTGGTTCCATATAAACCGACACACCAGAACGACCAGAACTAGCAACTGGTTTTTGTGCATCGATTTTTGACATATTGTCTTTGCAGACAATTTTCTGCCGGAATTTTCCATCATCAGCAATTCCAATAAACTTCTTCGAGAAAATGTTAGATGCTGTAGAACCAATCCCATTCGCAGAAGGACCTACACGATTTTCTTGAAAGGACGTGCCTGCACGAACCTGTGTCCATGCGAGTTCTGAGCAGGTGCGTTTCTTAGAATCTGTTTCTAAAACCGCAGTTGAAATACCGGGTCCATTGTCCACACAAGAAAATGATTGACCGTCAATCTTGACAGAAATTGTGGTAAGTTTGGTGAAATTGGTTTCAATGGCCACATCCAAACAATTGTCGATAATCTCATCAAAGACTTTCAACAAAGCTGGAATGTAAGCCACTTCCTTGAATTCGAATTTTCCTTGTTCTGAATTGAAAATCCAAACATCTTTTTTGACTCGCGTCGTTTGACCGATGTACATATTCGGACGAAGGAGGATATGAGAAACTTCATCCAGAACCTTGAATTCTCTTTGTAGTTTTTGTGCTTTCTTAATCATGATGGAATCTATATTACTCCAAAAATGGGAGAATGTACACATGAAAAATTCGCGAGCTCTAACATATTATTGGTAAATAGATTAAAGAAAAAGATATACAAAGTGTATGCCGGCGCTTAGATTTTTGTCTAAGTAGTTGCAGTCCAATTTAATAGATAAAAAATATGACAAAACATAACAAACAATTATTCTTCGAATCCACTCCTGGCGAAGTCCTGGTAGAAACTGGGAAAACTGTGGGCCAGTCTACGAATGCAATCATTCTCTCAGGGATTTTTCTAGAAGCAGGAAAGGTCAACAATAACCAGAGGTGGTATGAACCGAATGACATGGCGAGAGCGGTCAAGGATTTTCAGAAGTTGATCAAGGCCGGGAAGGCTTTGGCAGAACTCGAACACCCAGATGAAAAATCTCCTCGGGGTGATGAAATCGATTTGACACGAGTATGTGCCAGAATTCTATCTTTGGAAAGTACTGGGAATAATCAATGGTTCGGTCGATCTGTTGTGACTGCTTCTGATCCAAAGGCAGGAATTCGTGGAACTCCTGCTGGTGACTTGCTTNCATCACTTCTGCAATATGGCACGAAATTCGGATGGTCTAGTCGTGGTTTTGGTGACATTGACGAAAGTACGAATTGTGTAACAAATCTAGAAATTATTGCAATTGATTGTGTCTTAAAACCCTCGATTCATTATGATTCAAAGGTTGAAGGACTAGACAAGATTGTCAAAATGTTTACTGAATCTGAAGAGAGAGATCGTCTTATCAATGCGTACCCCAGCACGGAAGCCCTATTCCACGTATTAGGTGAGCGTATCAAGACAGTAACATTATTGTCAGAATCAGAGAAGCAAGATAAAGTTAGTCATATATTCAACAACTTTATACAAGCATTTGTGAATCAGTAATAACTAACTAAGATTAACATAATCAAAGATAATTATTAGTATCATAAACAAGAATAACTTTGCTTGTGATCAGCAACGTTAACGTTGGTGATCATCAATACGCTGACCACGACAGCGTATATTATATTCTCCACCTTACTTACCCCTAGCAAATCACCTAATAGTAGTATTATACAGCTTTTTTTGACGTTGGGAACAAAAAAGTTAAATTATTTTTTCAAGAGCTCTCTTTTAATTGATCTGCATTAGAACCTCGGATTTAAGTTTTTTTCTCGCATCACTTTTTTCTCCTTGTCACTCACAATTCTCGAGAAGGTTTTAGGCCTCTCGCAAGCGAGAGGAAAGCACATCCTTTAGGATGTGCAGTCATTTTTATGATAGGAGTTAATATGTGATAAATAGAGAATGTTAACTTAACATTAAAAAAGAGAGAAAAATCGTGGCTTCTACTTCTACTACTATTACAACAACCTCTAAAACAAAAAANTCCAAGAAATCTGTTAAAAAGACNGTTAAGAAAAAAGCTGTTAAATCCAAGGACATTAAAGAAGAAACCACTGCTTATATCACTGACAATAACATTAAAGAAGCCATTGCTTATATCACTGACAATGATAAAAAAACGATTGATTGTTTGTGTACATCTGTCGAATCCTTGCTTCGACATTCTGATCGACACATATTCATTATTTGCCGAGACGTCTCGGCAAATAATCAGGAGCTTATTAAATCGATTTTTCTTTCTGCCAAATTCGACAAATATACAATCATATCAATTGATTCCAAGGATTTTGATATCAACAGTCTATCAAATCTAGGACGTAAAGCTGGTGTTACTCCTACAGCATTTCTGAAATTCTATCTCAAGAAACTCGTCCCCGATACAGTAGAACGATTACTCTATTTAGATGCTGACACATACGTGTGTAAACCTTTAGACGAACTTTTTGAAATTGATTTATCGGGGAAATTCCTTGGGGTTTGTCATGATAGAGTTCTTGAAAAAAGAGTTGAAAATTATTCACCAACTGCTTCATCGTTTTCTGGACAGAAACTCTTTTACAGCAAAGAAAATACAGAACTGTATCAAAGAATTATTGCCAATAACGGTGGATATTTTAACTCCGGGGTTTTACTTTTCAATTTGAAAATGTTCAATGATAGCCTTATCAATATTTTAGCTAATTATGAAAAAGCCCATGGATCCAAACATGTATTCATTGATCAAGACACATTAAACATCATTCTTGGAAATAATGTTGTTTGGTTAGACCAGAAATTCAATATGCTTCCACCTGGTGTAGGCGTTCTAAAAAAACGGTTTAAAACCATTTCATGGAAAGAACTTATTAATACTTCAGTAATCATTCATTATACGGGCCATACCCCAAGCAAATCAAAGTTTCAAAAGGCCTTAAAACATTATCCTCTTGAAATTGCCCCATATGATCCTGAGATTGGAACTGTCATTTCAATGACAACATATCCAACTAGATGCAACGCGCCATTATTTAAGAGGGTCATTGATTCACTACTGAATCAAAAGGTTCCATCTAGCAAAATTCATATATGTGTGACATTAGAAGAATCTGATATTCCTAAGATTGACAAATCAGTATTGGAGTATTTGGATAAAAATAATATCGAGGTGTTAGTTGCTAAAAAGAACTTTCGGCCACATCTAAAATACTACTACGCATTCAAAAAATACCCCGGAAACCCAATTATCACTGTTGATGATGATGTCATTGCAAATCCTGGAATAATCGAAGAATTGATTCAGACCAATAAAGAATATGGCTATGATATGATTATTAGTGGGAGAGTGCAAAGAATAACATTTGACAGTGTTGGTAAAATTCGGCCTTATGATAGTTGGGTAAAAAATATAACCGTTTCTGATCCACATGATACTATCAACAACTTCTTTTTAGGTATTGGGAGTGTGTATTATCCTCCGGCTTTTGTGCAAATTGTCAATAACACGCCCAATTTAGATGAGTTGATTGAGAAGTCTATAACCGCGGATGATTTTTTGTTAAACCATATTGCATTTGAAAATGGCGTCGAATGTGCGTTAGTTAAATCAAAAAATCCCTTTTATCATATTGGCGGCCATTATAGCAGGCAGGTAGATTTTTCTGATTCTCCTAGCTATAACGATTCGGCATTATATAGAATAAACATTCGGGAAGGACAGAATGATGTAATTATGGCCAGGTTAAGATTTAGGGCCCTAGACCCTTTGCCAGAAATTCCTAATGCTGCATGCTATATAGTAGATGATAATTTTGTGAAATTGACTTGTTGGTCAATTCTATCCTTAGGAAAAACTAATCCAAATATCCACGTCTTTGTTGTTTTGAATGAGGTTTCTTCTCAAAATATTGAAGTACTAAAATCAACATTGTCTAAATCAGGATTATCTTCATGGTCATTTATTGATGCTGTAAATGGTCTAGATGGATATAAACAAACTGCGGCTATTATTAAAGAGAATTCTAGAATGAACCATGTGACTTCTACGGCCGCCTTCAAATTCATTCTTCCTCAACTTATTCCTGAAACAACCACTCGGCTTATCTATCTTGATGGAGACACAATTATTAATGGAGATATTTTAGAGCTGTTTGATATTGACTTGACAGAAAAGTATGCCGGCGTGGTTTTAGACAGGTCTCTATCGGTTAATGGAAAAGAGGTCTGGTTTAATTCTGGTGTAATGGCACTAAATCTAGAGCTTATCCGAAAGAATGATATTTCTACAAAGTTAATTCAACATAAAATGGAAAAACCTTCTAAATATGTTGACCAGGGCGCGCTTAATGATATTTTTTCAGATAAAATTCTATGGTTAGACGGTGAATATAATTTTATCATTAAGGATAGCCTTTTTGATAAAGATAATAATATAAATCCAGATGTTTTCAAGGCAAAGATTTTCCATGCAGCAGGCGATAGAAAAAATGAGTATTATGCTACATTAAAGAGTGTTATTGATTTTGATATGCCTGAAATATCTACTGCCCCATCGGTTAGATCATCCGGCTCATCAAGAAAAATCCCGATTCTCATTAGACATACTTCTCGAGCATCAAAGAAACCTCGATTTTCTTCGCCTACTAAAACTGCTTTCAAGGTAGTTAGAATAGTTAGATAATCTCTAACACGCCCTTCCCCTGGGGTGTATATTATATTAGTTGTCGGAAAAAACAAAAATGTATTTAGGGCTTAAAATTCAAATAGTAGATTTAATGGATGTCTTTAATGACTATCTGTTCAAGTTTATTTTAGACAATCGAAATCGACTTCGAGATGTTGATAATGGACAGAAGCCTTATTACATTGGAAAATATCCAACTAAATCCGAGATTATTCAAGATGTCTATGATATTATTACCAACCATATTACATCCCGAAATGATTTTTTAACCACATATATTTTATGCCCAGAGGCAAAAACCCCTAAAGTTTCGAAAAGGATTCGTAATGCTGTTGTAATTAATTCTAATAGGATTTACAAGGCATTTATCAAAGCAGTTGAGGAGTTGTTTGTAAATGGACATCTGTTTGCTGATTGTGTGTTTCAATACTACAAAGACCCGGCCGAACGAGATTCTATCATAGAAGGATATAAGAGACATTTTGGAAAGCAGTTGCTTGAATATCGAGTTTCATATATTGAATATCGAGAAATCAATTTTTAACAACCCATAAAACAAGAAAAGATATAATATAATGAAAGCTAGTACACTATTTTGTGATGATACTTCAGGGACCGGGCAGTGGAGAATGCTTTTTCCTGCCAATTTATTGATGCCGCATCTTTCACGCCATAGTGAAATGATTACCATCACAAAATCAGCGCCGGTCAATCCAAATTTCTTGGCAGCTAATAATTCAGTTATGATCCAGCGGTTTCCTAGTGACGCCCAGCGCAAATTGTTTGAAGAGGCTATTTTTCCAGCAAGTGCTTTAGGAATGACCAACATCATCTATAACACAGATGATGTGACAGGCATTGGCGACATTCCTAAATACAATCCTTCGCACTGGCTGTATGACAAACAATCTTCACAAGATAATATCAAGGCAGTCATTACTCGGTGTGATTATGTATTGGTAACAACTGCTAAATTGAAGGAATATGTCAAGGAGTTATATGGTATTCCTGAAAACAATTTCTTAATTGTTCCAAATATGCTTCCTCGAAGTTTATTCTGGCGGCTGTATCAACCAGAATATCGATTGAATTCCTTTACAAACAACAAGGATAAAAAGGGCAAGTTGAACATTGGGCTTATTGGTTCTAGTTCACATCTAAATACTCAAGGCTTCTTATGGACAAAAGACAAGCATGAGTGTGTGCATCCTAAACAAGGTGGCAAATTTGTCAATCCGGTCACCAATGAAGAGTTTGATAGAGAAGACCTAGAATTCATCCCAGATGATTTTGATTTGGTTCTTGATACAATTCGAGCAACTCAGGACAAATATAACTGGATTGTCATGGGTGAGGCAAGAACGGATTCATTTCGAAAAGCCAAAGAAGAGAAACTGTTCAATGTAATCCCTCATCAAGATATACTGCATTTCTTTGATTTGCTTCAGTCATTGAATTTGGATGTTATTGTTGCTCCATTAGAAGATTCTATTTTCAGCCAATGCAAATCTAATCTAAAGGTCTTAGAGGCAGCTAGTGTTGGGGCGGCGTTATTTGTAAGTGACGTTTTGCCTTATCAAAAAGATGTTCCTGAAGCCCGCCGATTCAAGACTTCTGAAGAATTGACCAAGAAGCTTCTAGACTTTTATGATACAAAGCCTCTTGAATATATGGAGATTATTGACAATGAACAGTATTCTATACTGAATTCTCCGGTTGAGGTTGACGATGGGCCCACACTAAAGAATTATTGGCTTGATGATAACCTTAGTGTTTGGCGGGATATTTTCTTCCCACCTAGAAAGGGGCTGAAGGTCTTTATTCCAAGCCTACTCACAGAGAAAAAAGAACCCGAAGAAAAAACAGGCCAGGATATCAATGAATAATAAAACTATAGTAGATGAAGAAGAAATTAATATGACAAAAACAAACCAGATCTTTTATATCAAAGACATTCTTTCTACAGATGAATCAGCAAAAGCAATTTCAAAAAATCTTCTACGACCAATTGCAGAATCTGTTGATAATCCTGTTGTAATTGTATTTTCTAAAGGCAACGAAGAAGATACTACTGAGTTTAAGAATAAATGGGATCCTATTTTTAAGGAGGTAAAGGATGCTGTCCCGGAATCTAATGTCCAGTTTTATTACACCATTGTCAAACCAGATACAACCTTCTCACAACTTCATAATATTGTTTTGAAGGATATTTTAGATGGATATGAAAAGAATACCGATTTTTCGAGTCATGTTCATATCCTTGCTGGGTGGGCAAGTTTTATTGACAAGCTTCCTGGTGAATTCGATCCTAAGGTGACCCGTCTTCAGGAAGCCATTAATCATATTATTAAGCTGATGGATCTTTTAGATTTGCCAGTTTGGACTTGTACGGCAAGTGACAAATTGAATCTAGGATTGAACGCTCGGTATTTTACACGAATTGATTTTATTAATACTGGAAAGGATGCCGTCCCAGGTATTCCAGAAGTATTTATGGTTGCTGGAGCTTCAAATATGGATTGGCTAGTTATTGATGTGGCCAAATTCAAGAAAAGCAATATCAACCTTAATCTGAACGAAGGATATACCCAGTATTTCTTTGCTATCAATGAGTTTATTGTTAAGTTGGCGTCCCAGGTTCCAGGGTACTTTTTTGATGGATACCCAACTGTTCCTGTTGAAGTTGGTGCCCTTGGTCGCTGTTCTATAACTGATCCTGATCTTGATTTGCAAAAGAATAACATCTCTCATGAGGAACGAGATAAGAATATCAAGATTTTAGAAGAATCTTGCAAGGATTATGACAATAAAGTTCCTCCTCGGGGATTAGATACGATTATCAAATACTATGCCGAGTTCATGAAAACACTCGCCAAAGCCGACTAACTCTCGGTTTTTGCTAATTTTCGAATCACCTTAAAGGTAAATAACTTTAGACAATACTAATTGGGCTTGCCTATTGGTATTAATTAAAGTTGATATTACATTTTTAAGAAAAAAGAAAAGAAATAGCATGATTCGAACATTACTTTCTCCAGGCGTAGAAATCACAGAAGTGGACAAGTCTCAGTATGTCCCAACTACGATTGATACATATCGGGCCCTATTAACCGGTTTTTCTGCAAAAGGCATCTATGAATCTCCCACAGAGATTACCTCGTTATATGAGTATGAATCTGAATTCGGGACTCCTTCGAATGAAGCAGAACGATATTCATATAATGGTGTTGCCCAATTATTAGGGGCAGGTGCCACGGTCGTTTTTACCAGAATTCCATATTCAGCCGGCCCCGGGTATGCTTATGTCAAATACAATATCGCCACTACTGATGAAACCTCANGCGATGATGGTCTAGGCACAGATTCTAGTTTTAGTGAACTANATTCTGACCTATCTGATCTCGGCATTAGTGCAATCTTTGAAGTTAGCACGGATTCGTCCGCCCCTTCAAGCTTGCCCGAAGATCAGTATTACAAGCTTCTCCAGAACGACCAAACAGCAATTTCTAGTATTGGTGACAATTCCTTCTATATTGTAGACATTACCGGGAAGGCCTATAAGCGAATTGATTCAAAGGGCGTTTCGAGTGATTGTCTAGGAATTATGCCTGTTGTGACATCCGCGGTCAATAAGATGGCTGTTTCTGGCATGCTTTCCAACTTTGATTTAATTGATTTTCCAACAAGTGACACAATCGGGAAGGTTAATCTAGTTGAAGCATTAGGCAAGTCAGATGAGGCTTTATATCTAAATAGTGTCGATTCTAGTGTTACATCGGCCCAAATAGACCAGGTTTGGAATATCCCCACTAATACTCAAATTAGTGGCAATACCTTCGATTCAATTTCTAAGCAAGCTGCCAAGTTGTTCCCAACAATTTCATTTGCTAGCAATTACGACCAAAACAGTGTTCATATTGATAAGTCTTATCTGAAGTATATTGGCGTGGTTGTTTATGCATTGACAGTTGATAATAGCACTGGTGGAATTGTTGCTGTTCCTGTTGAATCTTTTGCAGGTTCAATTGATCCTTCTGCTGTTGACCAAACAACTGGCGCAACTGCTTATATCGGGACAATTATCAATTCAAATTCTAAGTATATTAAGTTTTTCAGCAATGGGTCAACCCCAACTGCTGCTACTTCTGATGGGGTGCTTTTTATTGGCAAACAACCTGCTATTTCTCTGGGGGTTCCCCCAGCAACATTAAGCAAGAAGATTAAAGTTGAAGATATTACTTCAACCTTGACCAAGGTTTTCCATGATCAATCCAACGTATTGTCTACGATTGTGGATGTCGTGGTTGATGGTGGACTGTCTTCAATTGCGCAGTATGTGACAACTAAGGATGAAACTACTGGGGAATATGAATATGATCCTGTAAAGGATCCTGATGAACAATTAACAACTGCTAAAGGAGCAGCCGCTTGGCGGACTGTGGTCAATAAACTCAAGAATTTCTGTGAATCAACCCGTAAAGACTGTGTGTTTATTACAGATTCTCCCCGGAATTATTCTCTAATTGGTGACCAGAAGATTGTTTCTCCTCTAACTAAGAATAACAGCGTTGAGAAAAATATCCTTCCAAATCAAAAGTATATCTCTGGTGTGAATACTTCTTATGGTTGGGGGTATCAAATCTGGTTCTTAATTGGTGATGAACATTCTGGTCGGGCGTTCTGGTGTCCTCCATCAATTTTTGGTGCTGCAAGATACCTAGATACTCGCCGGAGATTCTCGGTTTGGAATGCTCCTGGTGGACTTACTTATGGTGGCATCAACGTCCTGGATACCTCATTTGAACCTGGCCAAACTGCTCGAGACTTAATTTATTCAAATGGTTGGAATTATTCATTGACATATACAAATCGTGGGGTTGCATTAGAAGGGGTAAAGACCTTCCAAACCAAGACTTCTGCATTTGATCGTATCAATGTTCGTTCACTATTCCTGCACCTAGAGCGGCTAGTGCTAAATACTGCCTGGAATTACATTTACGAACCAAATACTCCATACACTCGCCAGCAATTTCTAGACAATCTTACACCGCGGTTTGACGCGATTAAGAGCGCCGGTGGCATGATAGACTACAAGATATACATTGATGCCCCGATAAATACACCTGAAACGTACGACAATAACGAATTCCGGGTTCGTATTGGTGTTAAGCCCACGAAGTTAATCGAATTCATCATGGTNGAATTCGTGGCTGTTCGTACTGGTGCTACATGGGATGAAATTGAGAAGTAAAAAGATAGAAGAAAAAAAGGNGGTATAATAGATAAGAGAATGAGAGATTTAGATAGACCCTGTTATACTTTCTCCCATCCCCGGTCGCCCGCGGGATGCCCTAGGTAAGCGTGAGAAAGTGTAAAAGAGAGAGTGAGTCATTTAGATTATTCTCGTTCAGCTTCTCCAAATGTAGAGAAGAAAAAAAGAAAACAAAAATAAGAAAACTAGAAAGTGCTTGTGCTTGCTTCCTCGTCTAAGCTAGCTTAAAAAAGGAGGAAGGTCGAAAGATTAAAAGCCCGGTAGCATGAATGAAAGTTTCGCGAGTTCCAATGCGCATTGGGACTCGTTTTTTATGGTTAAATAGAAAGTTCGTTTCTATAATATGACAGCGAGCAGCAATTCAGTTTAGAATAAAGAGACCTAGTTAAAGCACTTTCATCTATTCCCGAACTATCCATAATATCCGCGGGGGAATATAAGGAGATCTTTGCGCCAGCTTTAACTGGAACATCAATTGAGAATTGAGCAACAGCTTTGGCAGAATCCCCCGTGCCGAATTTGAAGATGTTTGTTAATGGCATAGTGGTTATCAATCTATTGACTGTTATTTCATTATCATAATCATCCCAATCAATGTCTTGATAATATACACCAATCCATCGCTTATAGTTTGTGTTATAGTAATTTGGATTGTTTTCAGATGTAATGCTAGAATAACTTTCAGCCAATACCAAGTTGCCAACAATATGCAGCATCGCATGGCAATCCATTTCAACTGGATATGTAAAGGAGCCATTTGGAGCAGTATTGAATTTGACTGCACTTTTCGTGGAATAGATTGGGGTGGTAGCAATATCATTTGCAATAGCTACTGGCCAATCTTCTGGATCTGCTTTTTTCCATTGTGCCGGAGGATTGCTTGTGTCATATAGATAATAAACAGAATTTGGGCCAACCGCATCTATTGCTATTCCATGCTTGTNAATCCAGAATGCAAGATCTGCTTTAGTAATTAGATGTCCTGGGGCACAGGCAGAAGAAGTAATAGGAACATTATTCAATACCGAGTTCTCGATTTTAGGCCGAGAATTGAATCTAGTTTCTTTTCCAAACCAAATGACATCAGGATCAGTATAGAATACATCATAGAGATTATTGAAGATTGGATGGGCGGAAATAATAAAGTCGCCAAAATCTTGAATTGTTGTTGATCGACTGACATAATTCCCGTCAATGTCTCTAACTGCCAATTCGATTAATGAATTATAGTCAATATCCGAAGATATATATGGCAGCTTTGAAATTGGATAGGAAACATTTCCTTGATATGTATGTGGTGATGATGGTGGCATTTTAGCGATCGTCCTCTTTGTCAATAATTACTCGATAAAGTTCAGTATGGGCAGGTTTTACTTCAGCAATTGCTTTATGTAATTGTGCCTTGATTGTTTTCTTGATATTTTGATATGCTTCATCTACATTGTCTTGAGATAATGGGGAATTTAGCTTCTGGGCAGTTTCTTCAAGCAGGCCATAAATCCCGCCACTATTGGTTTCTCCATATTTATTAGATACGTTGATGGCGAATACATTTGCCTTATGTTGAGTTATCCCACCGGCATTTGTTTTGCCACTAGTTTCTAATGATGGGTCAATAAATTCTGGCATATAGGCATTTGGAAAACGATATTCGCCCGCCCAGTCTGCTCGTCGTATAGATTTAGGTTCTCGATACCGCACCTCAGAAATTGGATCAGGCTGTCCAATCACTTCTGAATACTCGGTATTGATTGCAATTTCAGAAGAAAATTCTTCGGTAGGATCAAAATCTTTCAACTCAAGAGCCGGTAGATAATATTGGACAATGCCGTCTCTTGACATATGCCCAAATGACCGCGTATACCAATAAGTTCGTATTCCTTTCAAAATGCTGCCAGGAATATCATTCTTTTGGGTCGAGTATTCGTCATTTAAGGTGACTTTGGGGAATATAAAGGAATCAACATATAAGAAGCCTTCATCAAAGTTATTGATTCCTGGTATCCAAGAAGATATTGGTGAAGTCAATCGATTCCTAGATTCATCACTTCTAAACCCCGAGAATGTATCAAATTTGAATATAGGGCTGATTAAAACATCTTTCGGGAAATTATATTGTTTGCCTAATCGAAGGGCATTTGCTGCATGAGTCGCATGGTTGTTTTTATTATAGAGATTGATTGAATGGTCAATATCTGCATATCCATAACTATATGCAGCGGTATTAGTATATTGTTTTCTTAGACGAACCCCAAATGAATTTTGAAAAAATGGAACCTCACCCCCGCCAACATTCATATATGCATAGTTTAGATTAGAATTAACCCCATATTTAAGATCAGAACTTACAGTAGAATCCTCTGTAAAAGCATTTGCAAACACCGTCTTGTTAGATAAGTCTAAGAATTCATCGGTTGATACAGTGGCTTTTTCTAATTCAAATAAGGCATATAAGCGAAAGCTTTCACCTTGATTATTGGTCAATACAGTAGAATGTGGCAGCCTAGAATTGATTAATTCTGATTCTTGGCCATCGGTAAAACAAAATTCGGCAGATCCAACGTAATTTTTCCCATCAATAGAAATAATAAAATTCGTTGGGCTAGTTGCCCTTAATTGGATATTTCCAGATTGGATAGTGTCAATAATCATTTGGTTATCTTTGAGAGAAATCTTTGTTATCTGGGATATTTACAAGGAGGGCGGGTTCTCGGCCTGAACGTTGGGAAACGGTTGCGGTACTGTCTTCAATGCTTAATACATGCTTCATTCCAATTCTATCAACATCAATGCCAAATACCTTGGAAATAATATGCTCATTGCCATCTTTGTCAACAGCAATTGTTTTACCATGAGAAGTGATTAAGGCATTCTTTAATGTATATTGGGCGACTTTAGATAGATTGAATTGTAAATCAATCTTAGAGAATGTATCCATTCCATATTCTGGGTTTCCATAGGCATATAAGACATAAGATTCCTTGCTAGATGAATCTCCAGCAGTCACTTCTCCAACATCAAGCTCATCATTATCTGATAACGCGTCTGTTGTATTCCATGGTGGAATGATTCTAGCGATATTTGGATTAGATTGTGCCCCATTAGAATTCTTGAAGTCTTTAAGGTAGATTTTATCTAATAGGTCCTTTCGAGCATTGTCAGAAAAATCTGTTGCTGGTATGATATTTGCAACATCAATTGACATTGTTATTTCTTTCAGGTCAATTGCATCAGAAACTCCCGGGCATTCAACAGAATCAGGACTTGATAATGGGGCCACATATGCAGTAGTTGTGAAGACATTTCCATTTACAATCTCTGGATTGTCATTGCAGATAAACACGAGTGCGTAAGATGTCTGGGTTCCAGTTTTATTAGACTTCACAGATTGGTCATTAACGATTGTCAGCATGAATTTAGGTGCATTATCCGAAACGTTAGTAACATAGACAGTCATAAATGGAATGTTATAGAATGCTGTATTGCCTAAGATAATATGGTCTGGGAGGACGATGTCGATATACGCAGATTCTCCTGGATTAAGTATTGCTGACGTTCCTCTAGTGGATAATGGCACATAATTAAGGCCAGAATCTGGATTGACAATCATAGAGTCTTTAGTCAGCAGTGTAGATACTTTCAGAGAAATATATCCTTGAGGAGAATCGGACAATACCTCAGTTGAAGATGGTTCACATTTCCATTGAAACGCTAATTTTGGCTGGAATGTTGTGGTTTGAAGCAATTCACCAATACTTGTCTTTAAACTAGACATAACTGGGTGGTGTACTTTATCAAAATCTGTGCCTAAGGCGCCAGTATTTTTGCTAGTTATCTTAATCTCTTCACTAGGAATTGTATTTTCGATTAAGAATTCTTGAGAACCATAAAGGCTTGTAAGTTTTTCTCTTCCTCGCCAGAATGTGAAAATATATTCACCTGTTTTTTGACTAGAAGAATTTGGATCAACAAGTATAGAATCAGAATATGGTTGAATCAAATAGGAATTGTCCATAGTTTGAACAAATTCATTTGTTTCCCAGAAACCTGAAGGACTAGTAACATTTAGATTCAGATCGATAATTTCATATTGGGTGAAATCTTTATTAGGATTCCCCCATCCATATAGTATTTCATTGATCAATTCAGGGAGAACGGTCTTCTTAAAAACCTTCCCTCTCATATCAGGGATAATGTAATTAGTCGCCTGGGTTTCTTTTTCTAGAATTGAATATATCGCAGAACCATTATCTAATAAGGATGGTTCAGATTCAATAATACCCTGCTCTGTAAAATTGGCTTCTCTCTGATAATCTAGAGTCTTATCTGTAAATGGAACTCGAATATGGAAATTGGCTCGGTTAATTGGGGCGTTATTAGCAGCATCAAATGGCGAGACAATTCCCCTAATGGCCAATTCATGAGTATTCAATAAAGCTGCTGGAATTCTATGATCGATGGTATAAACATCACTGCTTGTTCCAACACCAATTAACAATATCGAGGAATTTAGTAATTCAGTTGCATTCCCGCCTTGTGGCGCCCGTATTTCACTACTGCCATCTTTGATCTTAAGTTCACTAATTAGTTGTGTATTATCAAATGTTAAAATTAAACCTGATGGCGCCGCCGATGCTAATGTTTGTATAGGGCTCCCGTCTTTATGTTTGAATTCGGTTGTTGAATTTCTAGGTGTTAGCCCGTACAGTTTGTTTCCGCATTTAAGAAATACTGCTAAATGAACATAGTCAACACCGGAGCTTGATAAAAAGTTATTAAAGGTAGTTCCAATTGCGCCGGTATTACTTTTAATATAGCTTGAGTCTTCTCCTCGGGTATCAAATTTTATTTCACGAATGGCATAAATATAAGGCCTGTTGCCTTCCCCAACAACATCCAAAACTTCTGGCGACTCTATCAAAGTTCTAAATGAATCTTCATGAATTCGACAGCCAATATCATTTTCTCCACTAACTGCTTTATCATCTAAGTCATCAATTAAAATATCATCAAACCCAGTTTCAGGGCCGAGTAAATGCACCCCAACACCGGTTTTAGTTGCCAGTTCAAATTGTCTTGGGCGTTTGTCTAGAATAAGTTTTCCTGCTTCTTTTAAGTAGCAAGGATTAAATCCTGGGTCAGAATTTAGATTATAGACTCTAAGAAATGGAATTTGGTTTCTATTTAGTAAATCAATATCTCCGGTATTTCCGGTATTATCTTTAAGGTATAAAAACTTTTGTTGGTAAATGTCTAGAGGTGATTTAGCAATTTGATATGGAACTGACCAATCTTCGATATTTTTGAAATAATACCCTGGGCCATGTTCGTTATCTATTTCAGTTTGTGATTTGAAACCAATAGATTGTGTATATGTTGGATCATTTGGTATTAAGGTAAGAACCTGAAGAGAAGACCGGAATAGTCTATGCGATGAAATACTTCCACTAGGATTTGCGTTTTCTTTAATATCAGTAGTTAGATAATCTTCAGGGTGATCAGAATCTTTATGTCTATCGAGACCTTGAATTGTATATCCATTAGATTCCCCGGCATTAAAATCTGAAGTTGGGTGGAAATAAAATATCGATGCTGCGATATTTCCTTCGGAATCCATGGTTAATCCACTAACTAATCTACTATTCTGTGAATATGGATATGGGTGTTCTCCTGGAAGAATAACGAGATTTGTGCTTGTTGAAAAGATATTAAGACTAGGTTTAGTCGGGGTAAATGTTAATAATTCAAATAGGTATTGCCCATGCAACCAAGGTTCATTTGAATCATAAACATATTCGCCATTCCATTGCGGCTGGCGAATATATCTTTGCTGAAGGAGAATGTGTATTGTGTTGTTAAAGGTTTTTATGGAATTAGAGGCTATATTGTTACTCGCCTCTCCAGAACTATTCGATCTTAATAATACATCATGTTGATCATCTAAGATATTGTCTGGAAGCAATACTTTATAGACTAATTTTAATGCAAGTTCAGAATCACCAAATTCATTAATGAATGTAGTCGGGGTAAATACCGAGAACTTTCTGGGCCCGGTCCTAATAACAATCAATTCACCATTTTGAGAAATAATAAATGTTGGGAGAGCTTCTGCCGGCATGTCTGCCGGCATGGTTTGTGGATGAGTAAAATATGGAAAGAATGGCGCAAAAGATTCAATATATTCTATTCGTTTGCCAGTAGCATCTAGGAAAGTCATCCCTAAACCGGTTTCTTTTCCTGTAACTGGATCAAAATCAACTAGTCTTCTAACAAATGGATAATTAAATGGTTTATACCAAATTGATTTGCCTGAAGATCCGCTTAATGTTAATGCACAAGTAGTATAACTTGTTCCTCGGCTGTCAATTGAATAGTCCTTTCCACCGACCACCGGCGCGTAAGGGGGAGAAGGTTGAAGAATTTGCCGCAACCATATTTTATTCTTCTCAATTAACTGGGTCTCTTTTTCTTTTTCATGCTCAGATAAAGCATTTTCTTGCTCAGTATACCAAGTCTGAAATAGCTGGTCATTTACTATTGGTTCTGCATTTGGATCACCACCAAACAAATCCATGACGAATGGCATGAACGCCAGTCCTTCATAATTCTGCAATCTTTCACCACGTTTGGTTTTTGGTGACCAGGAATGGCCAGCAAGTTCATATCTGGTAATATATCCAGACATGTCTGCAGTTGAGGAGAGAACAAACTGATCGACAATATTGCCCTCTTGACCAATACAGGCGTTGATTAATTCATATTCGATATTGTTAAGGGTTGTCGTTATTGCCTGAGAAGAGAACAGTCTTGTAGAAACTTCTCGCGTAAAGTTCCAAATATATGGATGCATCTCTTTAGAGATGAAATTCTTGTTTTTGTAATTCTTGTAGAACTCTTCTACTGTTGCGATTACATCTATTCCAGAGTATTGGCTAGCTACTCCATCTTTTGAACTAGTAAATAATCCAGCATCATAAACAGTTTTAAGAAAAGCAACTAGGTTGTCAAACTTGATATTCCAGTCGAGGTTTTCCCGTTTTTCAGGATTTAGAATTTCTTCTGGAATTCCTAATGCAGTTTCATAAAACTCTAAAATGTCTTTGTTGTGGGTATCACCATAATTTAGCGGGGTTTTTCCATCAATACTAGGCAAATGCCAATCTGCTACTAATTGATCTTTGTCTTTGCTTCTATTAAAATACTCAGTTAAATCCCAATATTCATCTANTTTTACGTCACTGTTGCTGGTTAATGTTAATGCAGATGCTCGGTCATATAAATCCTTAAGGGCCTTAAGGGTAGATCCTTCGGCGGGCTCTTCGCTAGAAAACTTGTCGAATTTATTTTCCGGGTCAACTTCTCCTAAAATGATATCAGCAAGATTTGCATTAAGATATTCTAGGGCGGTGAATTGAATGATCGCAGCAGTTCCTTTATAGGAATTTCTGAGTTGCATTGTTCGAAGATCTTCACGAAGTGTTCTGATCCCATCACACACCTCAAACATTCGACTTATTGCAATCTCAACAAACTCTTCAATATCCGCCCCGAATTNATAGGAGAAGAGTTNTAATACAGATTCCCCGCCAGAATTGTCCGCATACCCAGATGAAACAACATTGTTATACCGATTGAAAATGCTATTCTTTCCATTATTCGCGGATGTGGTGGCCATCAACCAGTTATACAATCTATCTTGGTCTAAGCCATTATTGATCACATCCTCAAGTGACACCCCCAAGGTTTTATAGATGTCCGATAATAGGGTGACAATTTGCTGTTCTCGAATATAGGAAAGTGTATTTAGCTTTGAATTAAGGGCCCGATCAGTTATTGGCAATTCAAGTTCATCTAACCAATCTAATAACGGCGCGCCAGCAGTTTCAAATACTTCTTTAACATCTAAAATGGTTTGTTGGATTGCAGGATCAAAGTCGTCTATATTCGCCTTTGAATTATAGATATCAATGACTGCTGCAATTGGATCGAATAATTTGGAGTTAAATAAGTACTTGAAATTCTGGCGGATAAATGCATCCTGTTCTTTGAATGTAGTTGCATCATCTAACCAGCCTTTATTTTCACTTGCTTTTTGTTCAGAGTAAAGTTTTATGGCAAGTTTGAAGCATACAAATGATACTGGGGTGCCATTATATTTTCCAAAATCATAATATCCATTTGGACCAATGGCGGCTCTAACCAGATTTTCTTTATTAGACTTGTTGATAAAATCGTAAAAGATTGATCCTTGGACCCAAGGAAAGTCAATCATCTTAGGAATGGATTGACCATTATTTTCTTCAGTAACAGTAGATACTCGATATCCTCTAAGGATAATTCCCTTTAAGATGGTTTTTAGTGTAGATCTAAAGGTTTGATTTGCATATAGGTCTTTAACTGTTTTAATAGTGTCAAAATCGATATCTTTATCTAAACCCAATCGACCGAGAANTGTTTTTGCATTTCTGATATTTACGGTCAGTGGCCATAGAAGATTTTGAAACAATGGCGAACATGTAGTTGCTCGCTTTAGATTATCTAGATAAGACTTGTCCTTATATGGTCTACCAACTGTATCAACCATGCTTAATAAGGCAATAAGATTCGCGGTGTCAATGGATGAGACATCGTCGATATAATTCGCGATTTTATCATAAAGGAATGAACAACCATCCTGCCCAATTTTATCGAGGATTTTAACAAAAGTATCTGGAGATTCTTCTCGGTTATTTGAATAATCGGGATATCCGGCCATTAAAGAAGAATTGGTCGGCTCTGCCAATTTCGCGATTGTCGAAATAAAATCAATTTCGCTGGTTTCTATATTGTTTATTGGCCGAGGCATAAATCATTACCGGTATTAACTGTGTGTTGCATCATTCATTATTTACCTCAACGGGCCTGCCCCCAAGTATAATCTATTATGAAAACCCTAGAGAAGAATATCCAAAAATGTAAGGCCCGGTTTAGAGAAGAGGAAGCCCTATTTATTACATATGGTTTTTATGTATTAGAACAGGTTGTCGAAGGCTTCATAAATACTTGGGCGACATACAATAAGGCACCATCTATTGGATTTAATTGTCCTGGGGTATTGACACTTCTTAAACGGTTTCAAGGCAAGACTTTTTCGATTGAATCTAAGATGGATGAATTCGATAGAGTTATTAACCATCTAATTGATGCAATCATGTATTCAGAAGTTATTAGGCGCCGGGGGCGGTGTAGTTCAAATAACATTTCAAAAACACATAAGGCGTATATTTCCACCTGTCCAGGAAGCTATATTGAAATTCCTGATGATGTTCAAATCATTCCAATTCCATTTTGGGTTGCTGCATTAAGAGAAGACGCCCCTACAGCAAATGAAGTATTTCGTGCTGTATTTCATACTTATATTACATTGACAGCTACTGGCATGAATCCTATGTTGCCTTTGACAAGTCGAGATATTATTGTAGGATCGGTCTTGCGCTATTTCACCGATGAATTAGGTTTTGACAGTATTATCGCCTCGAATAAAGTGAATGTAAGGAAGTTTTTCAACCAAATCGTTATTAATTCTCGAGAGCTAATTTCTAGGGCAACGCCAGTTATCTTCAGCCCATTCATCAACTTGATTTAACGACAAATGGCTGATAAAAAGTCAGATCAGCAAACTTCTCGGCTTGATATCTATATCAAGGAATTCGAGAATGATGTTAATGTTACAGTTGAAAACTTCAAAGAAAAGAGTTTGTTAGTAACATCTATTCGAGCCAAATGGCTTAGATATTATCACCTGGAAATGAATTTGCTGGATAAGCTGAAGGCCCATCGAGGGGAAGTATCTAAGTTGGTCAACAACGAGATTTTTGGTGGATCAAAGGGGGGCGGGTCTCTTAAAAATAACCCTGGAATGGATTTGTTTATTGATTCCTCGCCAGCATTAGAAAAAGCAGATGAAGTAAAAGCTAAGATTCTTATATGTGAAAGATGCATGGATTATATTGAACGTGCTCTTCATATCTTAGATACATTCAACTTCCAAATCAAGAACTTTATTGATATCCTGAAGTTGGAGCATGGTGGCCTTTAACAGGCAATAAAAACTTAAACAGACATAAGCCAGGATAGATTAGTCTATTTCTGGCCTTTTTAGGGCATTCACCCTGACGGTAAATAGATGCATAATAGATATTATCGATATGTCCGCGGCTAACTATTCTAATCATAATTCTGGCCCTATGCCCCGGGGTGCTAATCGTTCTCGGCCACAGGTTGTTGGTCAAAAACCAGCAAACTGGTTAGATAATCCTGCTGACGTTTATATTCCCCCGCCTCCGTCTGCAGATGCAAATCCAGAATTAGAGGACAAGATTCACAGCCTTATTAGCCAAATTCTAGATTTATCTAAAGATAATACAACTGAAACTGTATTAGATTTAATCGATGAATCTACTACAACATCTCTAGATAATCTAAATCTAGCAATTATCGATAAATCTGCAGAATCAATCAACCAGGCCCAGGCCCAATTAGTTGATATTGCAAAGTCTTTTCAAAATATCAGTTTTGATATTTTCTTAGAATTCGAGCAATTTGCAGAACGGGCTTTATCAAATCTCCTTCCTGGGGCAGTTCACACTAGTCTCTTTAAGTCCTTTAACGTCTTTACTCAATCGGTCAATACTGAGTTTAAGTTGGCGTTAATGAATAGCCGGTTCTTTATTGAATTAGATACTTCAATAAAGTCACTAAGTGTTGTAGCTAAGGCAGTTTCTTCTGACGTAAGTGTCTTAGTTAAATTGGCAAATAAAAGAATTCCTAACGCTGATTTTACATCGTCTGGTCAGCAAGATCAATCATCAGGCCAATTCTTGGGATTTGATATGGGTTCTCAATCAACAGCATTATTTAATCCAATTAATCAACTCGGAGGGATTATTGGTTTAATAACCTCGGTGTCTAAACGATTAAAAGCTGAAAGCAGTAATACAGATGCAAAACTCGAGGCTATTTTGCTTGATGTTGATGTCTATAAAGAAGGAATCCTTAGAGGCAAAGATGTCGATCAATATATAGGCAGAGATGACGAGGATGATGACGAGGATGATGACGAGGAT
>JGI24711J26586_10000555_pt1 | contig 29046 bp, 24 predicted proteins | sample BioPla3DNA1_FD_26586 | JGI IMG/M metagenome (IMG submission 26586)
TCATGCAATATTATCTGCATAAATAGGCAGCTACAGATGACAGGTATAATATGCATTAGTTGCCTAGCCATAATGATTATCCCCAGTCCATTTATTTAAGATCAGGCACCCTTGCCCCGTGTTCAATACAGTCACAGCAGTATGCCCCTAATTTTGCACATTCCTCTAAAGTGTCAAAGGTTTCATCAAGTAACATAGTGCAACTTTCTATCTTCTCACATCCCTGTTTGTGAGCAAGATAATACCAGCTCTTTTCCTCTACATAATATCTTTCTTTTTTTACAATATTAGCTCCTGCTGTGGCGATTTTATTATAGGCATAATCTCTGCCAGGTCCATATGGATAGCCCTGAAATACCACTAGGATACTAACATCATCCATATAGTCTGCCCATTCCTCCTGCCTACCATAGGGAAATGAGAATGTGTATGTTATTCCTTGCCTACTTGCTATATGATTATGGCTACTTGTATAAAATGATAATGTTTCTTCTAGTTTGTTTATGATAGCCCCCTTCCTTACGAGATTATAGTTTTCATCATTTAGAAGAATACAGTCTCTATATTTAGCCCTAAATTCAGTGTAACTAGGATTGTTTTGGAACTCCTTGTAGTCACAATGTATAACTGATTCTTCCCTATTAAGAATATCTTTTTTATCAAATACATATACCATGTTTGAAAGCGTAAAACGATAGATAAAATATTCATCCTCATAACAATAAGGCATCTTTTCCGTCCACATACGCTCTATGTATGTATTTTCTTCATCTGTTTTATATTGGTTATAGTAATATACGTAGTAGCCATCTTGGTCACATAAAAGTATAAGGGGGATATACATCTCAATTTCAGTTTGAGCAGAAGGATTAGATATGATTCCTAATGAGGAATAAAGAGATGCAAAAAAAGTAGTTAGAACCTCTTCTTTATTTATTGTGCCGCTTCCATAGGCAGATGTTTTAGAGAGGTAATTAATAGCATCTGATGTAGCAGATGATAAACTTTTGCTTATTTCCTTCTTGTCGATTTCTATTCTTTTTAACTTTCCAATAGATATATCAGTCTTTATTACTGTTCCAATAAAGAATATTAGAAACAATAGTATAAAATGATATATTCTCATTGCATTCAATCCTTTTTTAATTAATTTAGTCTTGATTCTTATAATATAATTATCTACTAAGTATATACTCACTTTTATTAACCATAAACCATCTATCACTTAATGAAGGGTATATGATTTTAAGAAACTGTCGAGCCATATTCGTGGATTTATTAGTTACCGATATTGTAAAGATATCGTTTACATCAAGGATATAATACCCTTTATTATATAAATGCTTCAGTATTTCCTCAGTATGATTAATTGTCTCATATTCCATTATATTTCCTGTGAATATCGGAACTCTCTGAATACATTTAGGACAACCAGGATTGCTTCCATCTGGATAAAGCTTGTACTCATATCCACACACATCACATGTCATACTGTCACATACAGTAGTTACCAGAACTGTCGTAGTAGCCCCCTTATATCCTATTGTTACAGGCTTAGTACCTAGATAGGCCCTATCAAGGTTATCAATATATCCGCTAGTTAACAACTCAGTATGTCCATCCATATATGTGACAAGAAGTTTAACACCATTATCCTGAAGCCTAGTTCCAATAATAATTACAATCGGTGATGTATTAGGCTCGATTATACTTAAATGGTCAACCCATTGTCTGCAGTAAGGACATCCTGGATCACTAGCATCTTGGTTCAGATTATAGGCATGCCCTCTAGAACAGGTTTTGTGTCTAGGAAGAGTTGTAACTCTTATTTCACAATCTTTTGAGTATGAAACTCCATTTATTGAATAGCTGTATTTCAGTATCACTGCCTGGTCCTTTTTTAGAACTGACGTAGAAAACTCCGTTGTACATACTACCGTTTTTATGGAACCATCCATATATGTGGCCCTTGCAGTAGTAATTAAAGGTTCCTTGATATAAACTGTCTGTATAGGATGGGTGGGAGCTAGAGAAACCACTATGCTATTACAGCTTAAACCAACTTCATTTCCATTATCATCATAATATCTTCCCCCAGTCTTTCCACAAGAATATGTATAATAACCAGTGCATGAACAACCACCACTACTTGTAGATAGATAGGTTCCACAGTTACCACTACATCCTGTCTGAGAGTAACTGAAATAAGCCCCGCAGTTATTACATTGTGTGACAAAAGCATAATAATACATAGTACCTCCACAACCACTATGGTATTCAAAATCAGTTGAGCTGGCTATTGTCTTACTAGATACCCCATGATATGTTCTTGGACAGCTACTATCATGTGTATGCTTCTTTCCTTGATAGCAATCATCACCATGAATATGATTAGGATCTGGGGGGATAGTTTCTGACTTTTTCATAACACTTTCATTTGTTTCATTACTTAGTTCTCCTTCATTTATGGGATCATATACATAAGGTTTCTCTGTTACCACTTCTTTATAATGATAATTATTGCTACCTGGATAAGCCTTGTTTTGCTCCTCAATAATCTCAGCCAATGTCCTATAACGATATTCAGGCTCAAAAATTGTATNCCTNTGTTCAAAAGATATATTAAAGAGACTGTTTCCTATGCCCATTCTTTCCATGTGTTTCTCATAATCATCTATGGTTATCTTACCACTTCTCTTTACATTTGATATAAACTCCTCAGTTATTTCTTCATACATGGATTTCATTACAGTCTCTCTCCTTAGTCCAAAATACAAGACAAGCCCAATAAAGATAATCAGAAACCCTGCAAATATATCAATTATTAATAACCATGGCTTATTCACAATTACCCTACCTCTCCACCATAAACATATTCTTTCTTCCTTCCTAGCGTGGAGCTAGCAAAAAACTTTGTCTGCACTTGGTATAAGAATGACTGATTCTTTTTTATAACTTTAATTGTAATGTAATTACCCTTTTGAAAATAATAGGCCCCTGTTGAATAAACTATTTCTAATATTTCATTGTTATATGTAATATCAAAATAGACTAGTTTATTATTATCTTCGTATCTATGGCAGAAGGGACAGCCTGATTCAATCTCACCCTCATCCTTATAGTAAACATGGCCATTAGGACAGGTTATAGTGTCAAGCATATCTACTACTTCAACCTCAATGGTGGCTATAAATTCCTTATATACTATCCTTACTTCCTGAACCCCAAGCTCATAAGGGTTATAATTCTCTATTGAGTACCCTTCCAATGCTAATTCCCTATGTTCATCAAGATATATAAGGACTAATCCTATATCTGGTCTGCTTCCAAGTTGAACTAGATTTGAGCCACTTGTATGATAAGCCTCGATTCCAACAAGTCTCTCAGAACATACAGGACAGCCTTTTATATTAGTTGACATTTCATATATCCTATTGCATATAGGACATTCCACTGTGTCTATAGATAATACATTTAATTCAATAAGCTCAGATACACCCTTATAGGTTACTCTTGCAATAAACTTTCCTGGTATAGCTGAACTTATGTCTATATTCCAATCATCTATCTGCCTACTGCTGCCATCAGCAAAATGCGCTATGACAGTAAGGAAAATAGGTTCATGCTGTATTACAGTAAGCTTTTTTTCAGATACAGTTAATTTGACAATCTGGTCCTTACAATATGGGCAATTAACTTCCGATTTAGGATATTCAGTATGGCAGATTGGGCAATCAATCATAAGCTCATTAACCCATACACTTATATCTGCTGTATATCCTTCATATTCTATAGTTACTATCTGCAAACCGAGGCGTAGTGAATCATAGTTGCTAGTCCATTCACTTATTAACTTCTTAGAACCATCATTATAAATACCAATAACATCTATTGAAAGATTATCACCCTGTGTAAGCTCAAGATAATTATTACTAAGCTCAATTCCTACGATTAAATTCCTGCAATAGGGACATCCAGGATCGGTATCATCATTACTTAAATCATAACTTTCTTGACACCTAGGGCAAGTTCTTTGTAATAATCCTACTCTAATATCTACTGAAGTACTTTTTGTAATTTCCTTCTCTGTATAAGCTATGGTTACTTTTTGTAGTCCTGTTTTTGAAGGATCAAAGCCTGTAATAATATATTGAGAAGGATTAAGTATAAGACTTGTCCCATCATCATAATGAGACATTACAGTAAGGCTTGGCCAAGCATATCTTTGTATAGTCTGTTCATTTGGCATAACAGATATATCTGTGAGCCTATTATTTTCTGTATAGCTATCATCATTATGATTATGAGGGATTTGTTTTTTTAAATTCTTATATGATACACGCTCATATGAATTAGGGTAGCTATTAAGACATTCACCTTTTACTGGTCTTATATCCTGAATATCAATATAATATCTTTCTCCACTAGCATGAAGATAAGCCATATACTCATCATACATTCCTACATCAAGATAGCCCTCCTGTCTTATTTTATTTGATAGCTGGCGAGTTCTCTCATCTACCATTGCATCTATGCTTTCACTAATCAATTGACTTATATACTGAAGCGGAAATATAAATATCAATATTACAACTAATAAACACGTTATAATTCTTCCTGGAAAACCCACTCTTTATCCTTCCTTTTGCTAGTTTAAAATAATGCTCAGCACTTAGTAACCTATATAAGAATAGCGATCATGGTTATGGTTCGGCTATCATCGTAGATATACTCCTTTTTATAATGGCCTGTTTTTATATATGTGAATATCTTTTTATAGTCATAATCACCTACATAAATCATATACTCATCAATCATTAAGGGAATTTCCCTGTATCCCATAATGGCTGCACATAAATCCCCATCAGATACTTGGTCAATATTAGCCCTAGTATACTGTTTATAGATACTCCTATCATTAATTAAATCTTGACTAATTTTATCTACAAGTGATTGCAGTGTAGAAGATTGGGCCCCTAAATATAAAAGGCCTAAGCCTATCAATACTGCTCCTAGAATTATTTCTATGATATTTACATATACCTCTCGCATAAAATCCTCCGATTTTAATTAAACCTAAATTTGGGTAAATTCAACCCCAATAATAACCCTATTCTTAGTTCTTATAACTTTACCGACAAAAACCGCAGTAGGTTTAATGTATTTTTTATTAGAGAAGCTTTTTATACTTTCAATATGTTCACTATTGGTATAGATATTACAGTATCTACCATCTAATGTATTGGTAACTACTTCTACATATATAGGAGCAGTCTCAGATGAATTGTAATCCCCTAGTTGCTTCTTGATAAAATTAACAACCTCTGCTCCTTTAACCTCTTCACCATCATAGATTGTGATTTCAATCTCTGCATACTCAGAAGCTGTACCTTCTGCACTTGATAATACTGTATCTGCAAGTCTTGAAGTTACTTTAATAGAATTCATTACATAGTAGATTATCATTCCAGCAAATATAACTCCTACGACTGCCAAAAATATTTGCGTAACAAGATCATTGTTTTTACTCTTCAACTTTTACACCGCCTACATTTTTTTACCTATGTTGTACAAATACCAATCCAATTATATTGTCATTTACATCTCTTTTTATCTCGCCTTTAAACTTTCCAGTTGGATTAATATAATCATCATCTGTTTTATCTGTTGTTGGATTTAAAGTAACTTCACTGCCTAATACATTACCAGAAGTCTCATTTTTCATGCTTCGATTGTAATATCTTGTACTTGATACACTGGGATTTGCTAAGGTATTAACCCCTATACTAAGCTCAAGCTCCCTGTTCTTTACATCAGCAATTAGTTTCACTAGGGTATCCCCGCTTATACTTGCACTATCATAGACTAGCAGGTCAAACTCTGCCATAGAGCCAAGGACATTGTTAATCCTCTCTGTACCCTCATTTAAATCATTTCTCTTATCCTTAAAAACACCAGTAGACCATGCTATTAAAAGTCCTACTAATATGACTGCAACAACTACAAGAAATATCTTTACTGCAATGTCACTGTTTTTCGTTTTCATAATATCCCTATCCTCCTAATTTCTATTCAAAGTAATTTCCATTACCATACTGCACCTTGTAATTCCCCTAGCAGTTGATTCATCTCATACATTGATGAAACAAGCGCCGGCATTAAGCCGTAAGCAAATAATAAGATAAAGGGAAGTGCCGCCAGAAGGTAAGCACGAAAGACCCTCTTTCGTATAGATTTTTCATTTTTCAGTTTTCTTTTTGACATATACCCATCTTGATCTAAGCTAATTTCACTAAATGCCTGATAGATAGGCATTTCATCACAACGGATTAAATTATCAACTATTCTCCTAAAAGGTTCATAAGGTTCTTTTTCCTTAAGCTCCTCCAAGGCTTCAATATCACCGGTAGAAAAATCATCTATACACATTCTTATAGATGCCTTAAAAACCATTGCAAAGGACTCCATTTCCACTAAGATTTGCTTTGTGGTCACTGCTTGGTTATACATTAGCATCCCAATTATAGCGTTAAATTGATTGACCTCATCCTCCATAGCATCCCTGGATATACCATATTTCATTAATATTCTAGGAGTATAAAAGGCAAGTATGCTTATACATAAACAGACAAGCACTTCAAAAAAAGTAATATAGTCTTCTTGATATCTAGTAACACGAAGTAGGATCTCCTCCGCTAATGCCTCAGCTATCAAAGAATTATAGACAATACCTTCCTTTCTAAATATTTTCATCAGCTCTTGGCTGGTTTCTGGACGTATACTTGGCCTTTCAATAAATCTTCTTGTATAGTCTTCAATAATCTTTGTTATACCATCATATTGCAAGTCCATAGAGGAAGGAATTAGCGTCTCAATTTCATGTTTGCTTACAACAAACAATTGATTCTTACTATAAATATGTAGATATATTGTAATACCTAAAGAAACAATAAATATAGATGTAGCAATTAAAAAGCTGCGTAAAACAAAGAATCTTGCACTTATACTGATGCCATTATTTCTTAGTTCTTTTTGTAGTCTTTCCTGCTTAGAGGCATTCTTGACACAGTAATTGTCCATAGCTTTTCTAACAGGTCCAATCTTCTCAAGAGATAAGAGCCATCTATGACTGGGTTGGTAAAATGCAGGATATTCAGCACTTTTACGCATTACTATATAAATCACAGTAATAATTAGTAAAAGTCCCATATCTAGCAAAAACCCCTCCCTACCATAATAAAATTTATCCATGCTTTCCTTTAGGCTAATAGCAAATTTTTTTACTATGTCTATACAGAAGATAGGTGATACAACACATAATATTACACCCATAAATTCCATACTTAACCTTTGTAGCTTATCAATTTCTATATCTATTTCCCTCTGAAGGTTTTCAAGATTTCGAATAAATAAGTGCTTTCCATCTAATATGGTATCACCACGTTCCATTAGGCTTAAGCATTGACTTACAAATGCCCTCAAATACTTATTTGGTATATTATCATAATATTCTCTAAGACCATCCTCCCTGTCTGGAGATATTAAGAGCTGATATATCTCATCTACTACAACTTTCATGTCTATACCTAGATAGTCTCTAGCCCTGTATATAGCATGGTCTATTCGATAATCAATATAAAAATAATGGACTACTTCAGATAGCATCATCTGCATCTCAGTTAATAATTTTATCTCATGCCTTTTAGCTATTCGACTAACAATCTCTGAATTAATAATATATATAGCAAGTCCTGCTGTTATTAAGCTTATTAGCTGTCTTCTAGACAGAAATATCAAGATAAATGCAAATACACTTATTAACCACGATATAAGACAGGAGCTTACAGTCCTTCTAGCAATAGTCCTACTATCACAGGGGCATATTAAACGGTAGTGATAAGATAATTTATGAATATATGACTTGGTAATGGGAAAGTTGTTTAGATAACGATATATTCTAAGAATTAATAAATTTGATCTACTAGACCTATAGCCTGTATTACTTATTCCATTCCACATTTTTGATTTTTTTCTTTCTTGGTAGAATATATAAACAAGGCCAGTTATAAGAAGAAATGCAAGAAATAGTATGGTATATAAAATAATATTATCTACATTAGACACCTCCATCTGTTATTATATTGAACTTTTTAAAGGCCTGCCGTTTATCAGGAGGAAGATTATGAAGTATAAGCTTAGCTAGCCCATCACTTATGGGATTAACCATCCTGTATTCTCCATTATCATAAATTACAATATCTCTTGTATAGTAAGTTTTTTCTCTGCTTAATATTTTTAGATAATGTGATATCTCCTCTAGTCTCCCCTCTACACCATCTTGTCCTATAACCATAGACTCATCTCTTTCATAAGGGATTATTTCTGTAATCCTGTCAATATGTCTGTGGCCATCATTCTCCTTAACACAATGTATATCAAGATGAATTAATCTTGCTACCATGGACTCGATATCCCTAGACCCAGTGTTTCCATATCCACCAAGTGCATGCACAAAATAATCAACCAGATCACAGGATGTCGCCCAGTGTCCTGTCGTAATAATTCGCTTTGTGCCAGCCAATAAGAGGTTAATTAAATGCTTTGCATGGTCTAGACTAGCTGTTTCCCCAAATAATATAGTATGGGCTTCAGAGCTTTTTAAGATTTCTATAAGCTTTGGAAATGCTAGCCTCTCACTTGGCCTTACTCCTAATATATTCTTATCCCCATACGCATCATTTAAATATAGCTCAAAGTCAGCTTCTAGGCTTCTTATTGGCTGTCTTTTATCTATTTCCTTTACTGATGCCCTGGTATAGGTGGTCTTTCCTGAGTTCTGATCTCCAGAGAAAAACAGGTTTATACACCCATGAATAGCCCATCTTATTACTCCTATAGGATAGTGACAACCCCTATCTGTAATTAGGTCCTTTAATTTATAGGATCTTGTATTAGCAAATTTCCGGACAAAGAAAGCCCATTGCATGGCATTGTTTGGTCTAAATACTGTAACCCTGCTTCCATCAGCAAGATGGTTCCTGATAGCTCCCTCAGCAGATGTCAAATGTCCTGTTCTCCCATGCTCTGAAAGGTTCTTGCATATACGCCTTATTATAGATGAGGAGCTAAATGATAAGAACTTAAGATGAATAGGCTTTCCCTTGTATACTATCCATATACTTTCATAAGTCCAGGCCCTCTTATAGTCTCCAGACTTAATCTCATCTTCAATAAATCTAGCATTATATGTAGTTAGTCCTGATACACCACCCGATATACTATCTAATGAGGTGTCTTCCATAATTAACATGTCAACTACCGATAAACCATAGGTCTCCTCATAGACTCTTTGTGAAAGAACATTTAGCTTATCATCATATGATAAAGGTAGTCCTATCCTATCATAGGCCTCATGGATATCTCTAGCAGATATACTGTAATGATAACCAGACTCATCCTTTATTAACCTATCTAGGCCGGTTATATCGCATATTTTCTGAAACATCCTTGTACTGCCATTAGATTTCTGTTGATACATTAATATATCGAATTTATCCTTAGCAGTAAGCTTGTTTTTGCTATTAAAAGGTATAATGTCATTTATAGAATCTTCGGTTATAGAAAGTATATTTATAATCATATACTTTGCCCTTGACAAGACAATAATCTTAGAGTTTATATCCCCCTGTGAACATTTTCTTATAGAATTGCTTAGGCTTTTCTTAAGAGCCCGTCTATTTTCAAGGTCTCTTTTATTGAGATTTAAGGCATTAATGTCCATGTTGATGATTTCGCTAATGGTCCTTCTAAAATAATTGCATAAATAATCAATAGTATAGACATTTTTACCATCCTCATCACCCTCTATCTTACACTTAAAAACATAATATATAGTAACTGATAGGCCGGTTATTAGTAAGGAGGTTAAGACTATATCAATTAACTTCATGCCCCACTCCTTTTTACTAGTGAATTATCTTTATTTGTATTTAGCATGTCCATTATATTGCTAACACAAGAGCATGCCTGATTAAAAAAATAATCATTTTCCTCTGGCAAATACCTGCTCCATTTAAGCTTTTTTTTAACTAAATTACTAATTTTATTACCTTCTCCATACTTATTTATCCTAAACCATTCCTTAACCATCCCCATTATGTTGCTTTCATTCTGTGCATCCATATACTTACTAGAGTAAGGAATAACACCAGAGTTAAACTTGTTAATATATCTTCCATGTTTTCTACGGCAGTTAAATATATTGTATCCCGAGTTATTATCATAATTACCTAATATATAAAATACTTTTTTATATTCTTTCAAATCTTCTCCATACTCATCAAAGAACTTATTCAATACATATCTCCGTTGAGATAGGTTAATAACTACTAGGTCAGCCATTGACATCAACTTAAAGGATAGGTCATTCTTACCACTATTTGCATCTATCATTACAATATCAACATAATTCTCAGCCTTCTGTATCATGGGACAAATCGCATTGCCAATATCTCTNTCAAATGTTTCAAGACTCCTAGTCTTTGTACCAGGCATTAAAAGCAGGGAGGAATTAGGAAAGGTAATACAACAGCTTTCTAATACCTTTTCCATAAGCAAATTCATCTTACTAAACATAACCGCAGCATCTAGACCAATATCCTGAAATATCTTACTATCATCNATCTCATTAATATCCACATTCTTGCCTACCAATGGGCCNTCTAGATTGTTCATAGATAAATGTGTTTGAGTCAATAATACCCTCTTATTATGAAGTAAACTCATAATAAGACCTATTATGTGAAGGTTGCTTGTCTGTCCTTGTCCATGTAAAGGGGACCAAAATACAAGCTTACTCATCTTAAACACCCCTTTCCAGTTCGAAAGATAGCTTTTGAGTTATAGTTCGCTTTGAACTGTGAATAATACTTTGTATCTCCTTAGCAATTAATCTTCTCATCCTAGATGATGTTTTCCTAATGTAGATATTTTGAGTCCTCTGGCAACGGATTGCATTCTCATAATCCCTAAAATCAAGATATAGATAATTTGCTTGTATAAGCTTATTAGAAATCTTAATACTATCTCTAGCTCTTTCAAAATCATTTATATTTACTATATCTCGGACCAAAATCTTAAGCTTCATATTCTCTGTAGGTATCTTATTAACAAGTGTATCAATTTTATCTATGTTACTTGGTAATGAATCCATAATAATGTTCAAATAGTCTATATTAATGAGAGTATTATCTACATAGTTAAAACCATATGCAACAAGTATCACACCATCACTAAAATCACTAAGTATATTCTCCTTGGGAACTCTTCTTGTATAACTTAGTCCAGCAAAATGTACTATACCATTATTACTATCCAGACCCATTCCGTGATGTATTGCTTTTGTCAATGCCCCACTATCTGATAAATCGATAATTAGTACAGGTTTCTTTAACCTAGACAGACCTTGTCCAATATAAANGATAATATCAAATGCNTCTATTCCNACATAACCCACACAAATCATCTATTGTCCTCCGTAACCACATAATCTGCTTCTTCTAAGTAGCCAAGCTCTGGAAAATAAGACTCCTTTGGCTCTCTTATATGATTCTCTAATTTGTCCGTAAGATCTTCCGTTTTTTCTTGATATTCTGCTTGTTCATCTGCTTTCTTTTCATTTTCCCTATCTTGTGTTATATATTTTATATCTTTCCCCTTATCTAGTTCTTTTTTTGATTCATAGCCTAATATATTATCTGTTTCCTTATCTATACCTTCAAAATATCCTTCTTCAAGTAGTTGGTCTGATTTTGTCTCAGGTACATATATAGTTTCTCCGTTTATATCCCATTGTATTTCTTTAACATCTATATCCATACTTCTAGCCAACCTATTTTCTAAAGCTTTTCTTACTTCTTTATTTAATACTTGAGAACATCTGTTGATGATATTCGGATCATTTTCAATCAAAGACAGTACTGAAATGCTAGGAGTATAAGTTATTATGGACGGGTCTTGAATATTTGCTTCAATATATCTTGTCATATATAACCTAGAACCAGGATACAGTCCTGCATCAACTATAGCAGCTGACATTCGTAATAGTTCTTCTTCATCCACCCATAAATAACAATAGGATGTATCAGGTTGGAGTCCCTTTAAAAGTTTCTTTGAAAGAACTACAAAGTTCTCTCCGTTAGGATACAAAATCATAACATCTATATAATCATTTACCTGAATATTTGATCCTATATGAATAACATCATACTCAATTTCACGTAGGGCAGATGATACTAAATTATCTGCAAGCATACTCTTTAGAATATGGGTCCCCTCATTAATATCAATCATTACAGGCTTGCCAAGCTCCTCTTTTGTTATAAAGCTATCTACAGGTTGAGAAGTATATACAAGTCCTTCCTCTACCATATCCATAGATAATATTTCACCAGTATTTATATTAGACCTGGCTAATAGCACCCTTTTCTTATTATTGTTAATTTCACACCTAGCCTCATCAAGCATGAATTCGTACTCCGCCCTAATCTGTCCAATAATAATTATAGACGTTCCTAATGCAGTTGACCCGATAACAACAATGCAAATCAAAGCTACTATGAAATACTGCTTGGTTGATCTTCTTAGTTTTCTTCTTAACCTCATATATCACCTCTTACCATATATCTAATTATCAAAATACTAAAAACCAGAATAATAGTTAGGAAAAAACAATACAAAAGCCTTATCCACCAATTGGCTTTACTGCATATCTTATCCTGCAATATTTTTCGCCTAAATTGTCCAGGTAACCTAATTCTTAATGCCTTTAAGATAGCTATATAAGATAATAAACCAATACATATAATGCTTAATATTCTTATAATAGTTAGATACTGCAACTTTCTATCTCCTCTTTGCCTAAAGCCAAGCTCTCCTCTAGCTTCTTAGCTATAGCAAATGTGGCTTTTCTAATACCATGAATGAAAAGATAATTAGGGCTATCCTTTAAACAGTGGTAATTACTATTAATAAACTCCTTTGCTCCTCCATATCTACATACAATACTAAAGTATTCATTATAGGGAATTGGAGAGATATTCTCTAAGGGAATATCATAATATCTGGAGATTCTTTTACAGCTCATAGGTGAACTTCTTGAATAATTGCCTATGACAAAGATAGACTTATGTATAAGTGAAGAATAATTGTTAAAGAAATAGTCTAGATAGTCAGGGTTTTGATATAGATTTATTACTATAAGATCTGCTTCATGTAGAATTGCTTTAGAACTAAGATGGTTTTGTTGAGTTATATTGATATAGCAAAGGTCTGAATTTTTTTTGATTATACCTAATAATTCTTTAAGGTTATAGTTAAGCTCATAATCAAAAAGCTCACTATTAATCACTCCTCCCTTAGGAATATAGTATAAATGATTAGGAATAACCTCCTGCCAATAACCTCTTAAAATACTAGGACAATTATCTCCACGGTATATCCGCCGTAACAGACCTTCTATTCCACTTCCTTCATAAAAGCCTGTGACCCCTTCTCTTATATGGTTTCTTATATTCTCTCCTAGAAAGGCCCTAGCTATATTGTCGCTACCAAGAAAATTCTCTAGGGTCGTAACAGTATATGGATAGCGCAGAACACTGGCGATACTTATAGCCACAAAGTTATAGAATGCGCATGACCTTTCATAGGAATTACTCCAAAATGCAATATTCACATAATATTCCTCCTTTATATTTTTACTAATTGTGGGATTTGAAAAATTATGATAAGAAAAAGAAATTATAAAACACTTTAGATAAGAAGAACGATATGGGTATATTATACTACTAGATACATTATTTGTAAACTACTATAATAGAAATTTATGACCAAAGAATTTTTTATTTATTGTTTATTATATATATCATAAATACATTATATAATTTCAAAAGCTCTGCAAAACTATAAATATTGCAGAGCTTAAGTAATTATTTTTCATTTGTAATTGTAGATGAACTAGAACGATAATATATAGCTGTTGCCAGAATTCCTAGTAATAACAAGCCCATACTCAATATAAATGGTAATATCCTAGAAGTATCGCTTAGCAAGCCGCCTATATATCCAAAGGGTACACTTACTAACATTACCATAGTCTGAAGTAAGGCCATTATACCAGATCTCTCTGATGGGTCAGCATGAATGGCAACTAAGGATTCCCTAAGAGTATGTAATACTCCCATCCCCAGTGCTTCAAGTATTAATGATAGAGACAATATTACATATCCCCATACACCAGTATCGGTTATTGTAATTAGTAATAAACAACTTATCATTGAACTTAGAAAACCCACATAAAGGGGCCATTTCATCTTGGATTGATTAATATGTGCTATTACAGTGAAGAATAGTACAATTGCCAATATACTTTTTACCATAGGGAATATAGGTAACAAGATATCTGGAACTCCTATCCTCCTAGATGCAATAATCTGCCAAAAAGTTGTACCAATCATTCCAACAATCTCTACCAAAATACTTATTACAATAGCAAATTTAGTCCCCTTAGAAGCCTTTATCTTTTCTAGGGCACTCTTATATCCCACAATCATCTGCTTCCATGTCATATTACGTGCTAATTCACGTCTTACCTTTCCTACAGCAGTCTCTGTAGATAGCTTGTATAAAAGTAAGATTTTTGCTGTCATAATAATAAAGGCATTGATATATAGGATACGTATGGCCGGTACTAATGTCAGCTTTGCTACTAGAATTGATGATATAGGAGCAAACATGGCAGACAGGTTACCAAATATCATAACCCATGAATATATATGGGTTATTTTGTCCTTTGGAGCATCCTCCACCAATAGACAGTCCCAGGATACTGTAGTTATCTTCATAGTACCATTTAGTAGTGCCGCTACTACAAAAAACCAAAAGCCCTGACTAGATGCCCAGATTAAGCATGGAAGACTCCAGGCTATAAAATCAAACAAAGCTGTACTTAGCCTTCTTCCCATTTTATCAATAATTGCACCAGATAAAAAGGCAAATATCATCTGTGAGAACATATAGATAGAGGTTATAATCCCCACCTCTATATCACTCATTCCAAAGGTAAGCATATATACCGTTGCATAAGGTAAGCATAGGTTTATTGATAGGCCCCACATAGGCTCAGTATATACACTAACACGGGGATTCCCCTTAAGTCCAATTAAAGTGCTTATTAATGGATGCTTTTTTATTTTGCTTTTCATTTAAGTCGTTCCTTTCGCTGTTTTACAGTTAAGTAGTTAAAATAAATAATACCCACCAAGTTTAGTGGGTAAACTATAATAGATTATACCTATAATCTAAGGAAAATACAACTCTTTTCGATATAATTCCCCCTTATTCCTTAATAAGGAAAAGCCCTGTAACATTTTAGGGCACAGGGCTTATGGATGATTTTAGATTTTCTTATACTTTATATACAGTTTCATACATGTGCTTGGCATATATAGCAGCTACATTTATACCTGTTATACTTTCCATCGCACCAAAAAATGCATTGGAGTTAACCTCACATACTATGGGCTCTCCATTTTCACCAAACAAGAGGTCTATCCCACAATAATCAAGCTGTAAGATATGGGCAACCCTTTCGGCCATCTCTATAAATGGTTGAGTCATATTAAATGGTTTGGCCCTACCACCAAGCTCTATGTTTGACCTAAAATCACTCTGGGAGGTCCTCTCCATGCCACAGATAGCTTTACCGCCTATCACTATAATTCTTACATCTCTTCCCCTACTAGTGGAAATCATATTCTGAAACAAATGGGCCTTTAGCTTAACCTTTTCCATAAGTATTAGGAGTTGATCTTTATTCTCTGCACAATACACCTTGTTTCCTAGTGAACCATAGCTTTCCTTAATAACACAGGGGTATCCAAGCCTTTCTTCAATAAGCTTTATCCTGTCCTTGGCTTCTTGTACAGATGCATCTTTATCATAACAGAGCAGCCCTGGTATTGTATCTGGCATATTAATACCCTGGCTAGTAAGTCTAATATGGGTATCCATTTTATCGTCACATATTAATACTGCCTCGTGTCTATTAAATAATCTTAAACCCGACTTCTCAAGAAGTGCTGATGTATATTTATCCTTGTCCAGATATACAACAAAGTCATAATCCTGTAACAAGGAAACAGGTCTACCATCTATAATCATAGCTGTATCAATACTATTTGGTCTAATGTCAACCTCTACACCTAATTTCTTCAGTTCTTCCTTGAGCCTAGTTGGTTGATTCATGGCTGACTTGAGCTTTGAATAGGCATTTATCAGTATAAGTGCTTTTTTCAATTAATTATCTCCTCATAAATATACTCTAGCTTGTAAATTAGAATTGTAGCATATACTTAAAATATACACAAGAATCTAAATTACTATTATTATTTCTATATTAATCCAGACCATATAATATTTTTAACATTCAGTAGACTTTCTGGTAGCCAGATATCACCGTCTGTATAGGGAACAAGCCAGACTGCATTAAGCCTTTCCCTAGGATCAATAACAAGACTTAAATATCCCCATCCCTCATGAAAGAAGAAATCAGGACTTGTAATTATGGCATCTCCTCTACGAAGATCAGGGCCCATACCATATAGGCGCTCTTTATCATTCGCACCCCAGCAATAATTAGGTACATTGAAAAGGTACTTAGTCCGCATCTTCTCGATGGCCATCTTACCTAATACTCGCTTGTTATCTAAGCGACCACCATTGCAAAGCATTCTAGCAATTCTTGACAAATCCATTGCTGTAGAGTGTAATCCACCTGCAGTTCCTGGTACCTCACTCCAGATACTATCATTTTCATCAGAGCCATTTACACCATTTATCATATCATCTATTAGCTTTTCATGACTTTCAAACTGTATTAAGTGACGCTTGGCAAGCTCAATACCAGGCTTAAAGCTAGTATCCTTCATACCTAATGGGTCTAAAATATTAGCTGTAATATAGTCCTCCGCATTTATTCCAGTTACATTCTGAATAAGTGCACCAAGAAGTAGATAGCCAAAGCTTGAATAAATCCACTGTTCTCCTGGCTTACAGCTAACCCCTGCCTTTAGACCTGCCTCAATCCAATCCTCACCCTTTTTACATTCGTCTATGTATGCAAATGGGTTTGCTTTCTCTTCTGAGTCAAAGGGAAGTCCAGAAGAATGGGACAAGACCTCTGCAATTCTTATATCCTTAAAGGGCTCTTTATCCATCTGCGGAATATACTTTGACATCTGTTCATCCGGTCGTATAGATCCATCCTCAACAAGCTTAAATATGGCTACTGCAACAACTAGCTTAGTCACAGAGGCAGCACGCATAACAGTATCTGGTTTCATAAGCTTATCTGGACTTCTTCTATATGTGCTATAACCCAATGAATTATTAGCAATTACCTTGTCATCCTTTGAAATACAATAGCTTGCCCCAATCAGCCTCTTGTCATCAATCATTCTCCATAGATGTGCATTCAAAGCCTCAATTCTGCTACTATCATATCCTACCAACTCAGGAGTCTCATGAATAGCTCCCCTTTGTATGATCATTTCTCCCATAATTCTTCCTCCTAGTATATAATTTTAACACCAATTTCATCTTGACCATCGGAGCTAATTTTTTTATCGAAAATCTCTGTCAGACCAATTCTATCTTATATGTTTATATCTGGCTGAGTATATATGGATCCTTTATCTTCTCATCCCTAGCAAATAAAACTATCTTAGACATTATTTCAGCTGTCTTAGGATCCTCATCTATAAAAGGTAAGAATATCTTGCCTCGGCTTTGGGAGTGTACGGGTAATACATTTATCATATGCCCAGCTGCTTTATGAATAATACCGCTAGCTAAATGAATATTATACTCTGCCCTCTTTCCAGTAATAATAGCATGGCTACCACTTAGAACTACATTTTCTATACCAAACAGTGGCAGGTTAAATTCAATAATTACTTTTCTCATTTCAATAGTTGAATGGCTTGTCTCAGGGTCAACTCCTCCAGCATGGGCTACACTTACGGCCATATCAACATCTCTCATGATCTCAGAATAAACAATATCAGGCACATCTTTAATCTTAAGTGATTGAAAGGTCTTTCTGTTAGAGAAGACTACCCACTCTAAGGTTGGAGCCTCTATATCACTTGGAGAAAACCAATCTGCTAAAGCATATATATTAGCTACTATATTATCCCTATAATATACCTTTTGCAAGCCCTCTTCATAATCAGCTACCCACTTTCTGTTTTTCAAACAAGCAAGAGTTCTCTTGGTCTGAATCTGATTACCGGCAAACATCAAAGACTTATGGTTTTCTAATTCTTCATCAAGCTTAATATAAAGCTCTCTAAATACTTGTTTAAACGGTTGCTTTCTTTGCTTACTCACACTTTCCTCTGTAAAGAATAGACTCTGATATTCATGCCAGCACCGATTTTTATAGAGGTCAAAGGGATGGGCTACACGAATTTTGCTAGCTAAATCAAGTTTGATTTCATTGCCACTATAGTCTAACAAGCCTTCATCAGATAAAAAGCCTATATCTACAGTATCTAGATCCTCACCTATAAAGACCAAGTTGTTTATAATAGGCGATATTACCGGATTATCACGTAAGGGCAAAAGCTCAGAAAAAGTGAATAATGTTCTATTCTCCATAGCAACTTCAAACATTTGCTTAGTGCGAGAATACTGGTCCTTTAGCTTCTTTACTACCTGCTTAATTTCTAAATTATAAGGATTTTTTCTAAATGATGCTGGAGCCGCCTTAAGCTGCTTATCACCTTTTCTGTAAACAAGAGATGGCTGACCATATTTATTAATCTCAAGCCTAACAGATACTCCATCCACTTCATTCCAAGATAGGAAAGACGCAATGGTATTAATCATTTCCGCCTCTGCCATAAGTATAAGTCTTGTAACATCAGTAAAACCTGCTGATATAGCAAGGTTTTCTAAAGCCATATCAACGGCCAAGGCTTCACTTGACCTCCTTTGTGAACCAAATTGCTTACTTCCCTTCAAAAATACTTGTAGAAATTGATAACGATTAAGCAAATCTATCTTATCTTTTATTGGTATCAGACTATAGCTCATAAGTAAATCCTTGTTTCTCTTATCGTTAATTGCAACTTCAAGATAATATTCCACAGAAGATAAATAAGTGGGCATAAATGCAGCAATTAGCTCATAATCTGACCAATGGTCCTCAATCATCTTATTAGCAGTGATATCACTAAATTTCTTATAATACAAATCCAAGTTATAATATGACATAGTAAGCTTCTGATTTCTACTACCACAGCTTACATATTTTTTCATTACCTCTATCGCATCCTCAACATCATAAAAGCCCAAGGCCCACAGACCAACCATAATCTCAATACTGTCATTACTTTCTGTCTTTTTTAAAGCAATATCCTTATCTAAAATACATTGACTCATTAATGAAATAATTTTATTACTTATTCTATCTACATTATTTTCATCACATATACCAATCCAAGTAGCTACGGCCCTTTTGATTGAGGAATATCGTATCAGATTATTATCACAAATAACTTCAAATATCTTTAAAAAACCTTCAGTCGTACCACAATCAGCATTTTCACATATTGCCTGTCTTATACCCTCCTGCAATCTTGCTGCCAATAGAAAATCTCCTAACAACTTATGAAGTTCTTCATTGGAACTCTTTAGTACCCCTCTTATAATATGCACAGTTACAGCTTCTGTGTTATTTTCACTCAATATAATCTCTTGTATTGCATTAATTAAATCTCTATCTCCAAAATCAATACCAGCTGCAATCATATCATCTAGTCTATCTATTTTATATGTTAAGACATAATAATTAGTTTTTATATCAAGCTTGTCTTCTGCCATATTATTAATAAGGTAATTAGCCATAGAGCATTCAAAAAATCCAAACAAATAGTAGTTATATATAAGCTTAAAGGCATTTTTCATATGATAGCTGTAGCTATTACTTCTAACACTTCTTCGGTTCGTTCCTTCTGAATATTGAAATTGCTTATATTTATCTATAATATAATAATACTTATCTTGTTCTTCCTTATGAACTAATAGCTTTACTAGTTTATTATGTTGCTTCTTCATGAAGTCACCTAAGCTTTTATATGTTCCTGTTTCATACCTTTTAATGGCATCATCAATCAAGTCAACAGAAGATGGATTATATTCAGAAATTTTGCTAATTACTGAATATAAATCCTTTGAAGCGGGATCAAGTAAGTCAATTTCTGATTTTTTATTTATATTAAAATCCTCATGATACTTGTCAACAATTTCTTTCCTTGACTTATAATTTAGCATTACCAACCCCTCCCGCTTAGCATTGTCATTCGTACAAATGTTACCTTTGTATCATCCTTTATTACAACCACATCATCCAGTCGCCATTTTTCAACTCCGTCTACAAATATAGATACCAAGCCATCCTCAAATGCCTGCCTAGCATCCTCTATTGCCTTTTCTAGTTCAGGAACAAGTTGGCCATAATTAAGCCCAAATGATACCTTACCCCTTGCAGCCCTATCTTCAATATCAGCCCTTGATAAGGCCTTAAATATATCCCTCTTGTCTTGCCTTGTTTTGTATTGTTCAATACACACTTTAACTGTTTCATCTATTAATTCTTCGATTGTATTGGGGTTCTTATATAGATGAAATGGAATTTCTTCTATTGAGTTTCTTCGTTTGCCTAAATACTTTATATTTACAATCATCCTCTCATCCCCTTAAAAAAACAACTTTAGAATAATTATAATATATTTGTATATTTTAGGCAATGAATTATTTCCATATGCATACAAAAAACACCCTACCTAAAGTATAGGTTGGATGTTCATTGTTCTTAATGATCTATTTTGACTCTGCTACAACAACACAATTTCGTCCTCTTCTCTTTCCTTCATACAGGGCCTCATCTGCCTCAGATATAAGTTCATTAACAGTTTGTCCGGCTCTTATGGTAGATACACCAAAGGTAATTGTTAATTGTATTTTGACACTATCTTTATAAAACCCAGTTCTCTCAATTATCGTCCTAAGCTTTTCTGCCAATAGATAACCCTGGTCTTGGTTAGTATCAGGTAACAATAATAAGAATTCTTCACCGCCCCACCTACTAATGCTATCCTGTTTTCTGGTATTATTCTTAAATATCTTTGAAAAGGAGGCTAAGACCTTATCCCCGCATTCGTGTCCATATGTGTCATTTACCTTTTTAAAGTAATCAATATCCCCAATAATCAGGGTAAAGGAAATATTACTTCTTTCGTATCTTGCCATCTCATGCTCTATTCGTTCCATAATTTCTCTTCTATTAATAAGACCTGTGAGAGGGTCAGTTTTAGCTACTATCTTCAGCTGATTGTATGCTTCTTTAAGCTTAAGATTCTTACGCCTTATTTCTTCTCTACTCTTTTTAAGCTCTACGTGAGTCTTAACTCTAGCTACTAGCTCAAGAAAATTAAATGGTTTTCTAATATAATCAACCGCACCTAAATCAAAACCTGTTACAATACTATCAATATCAGCCTTAGCAGTAAGAAATATAATTGGTATATCTAGATTCTTTTTGCTTTGCCTTATTTTTCTACAAGTTTCAAAACCATCCATCTCAGGCATCATTATATCAAGTAATATCAAATCAAAATCCGTCTCATGGATAAGGTCTAATGCTGTAAAACCATTATCAGCAATATAAAGGTCATAACCCTCTCTCTCAAGGGTCTTACCTGCTATCTCCAAGTTCATTCTAATATCGTCAACTAGAAGTATTTTAACTTGGCTATTATCTATCTCCATGGTTATCACTCCCTCCCACAAGAATTTTATTGGTAATACGATCTATGATATATTCAAATTCTATAAGTGTATTACTAATATACTTTAGGTTAAATTCATTTACATGATTCAATAAGGTGTTCCCACATTTAATAATTTCATCATTATTGTACCTATCACCTATATCAAGAATTCTCTCTGCCAGTTTCCTTGAATCGCTAATTCGATTTTTTTTCTTGCTTTTCAGCCAAATATCTTCTTTTATGTCATTAAGCTCATTTAACATATCTATACTGAAGTTTTGTACATTATCATCTTCTATATTATATTCAATATTGTAGTTATCATTACTTTCACCTTCGCACTTATTATCTTCTGTGTCCTCAGGAGGTATATCGTTCAGATCGATTACATATTCAGCAGGAATCACAACAGTGAAAGTACTTCCTTCATTCTCTTTACTTTTCAATGTGATAGTTCCCTTCATAATATCAATTAATCTTTTAGATATGGATAGGCCTAGTCCAGTACCTTCTGCTTTTTTATTGATCTGTCCATCGCTTTGCATAAATGGGTCAAATATAGACTCATGCTGGTCTAGACGAATTCCTATACCTGTATCTTGTATTTCAAACACAAGTTCAAGTCCCCTATCTTTTAAGTTTTTATTTCTTACATATACTGATGTCTTTACAAAGCCACTGTCTGTAAATTTAACTGCATTACCAAATATATTAAAAATAACCTGTCTAATATGTAGCTCATCTAAATATAGGATTCTTGGTACATCCTCAGCTATATATGTTTTAAGCTCAATCCCCTTCTCATCTGCTTTCAACTTAAAAACATTTTTGATTTCATGAATAAAATCCCTAATATCTACATATCCCTTCTGTATCTCTATTCTACCTGATTCTATCATTGAGAGATCAAGGATATCACTTATTATATTTAACAGCATCTTACCAGCACTCTTTATAGAGCTTATATATACCTTACCCTCTTCATGATCTATCGTTTCATTAAGTAAATCTGCATAGCCCAAAATAGCATGCATGGGTGTTCTAATTTCATGGGACATGTTGTCAATGAACTGAGTTTTCATTTGATTGGCAGCCATAGTTGCCTGCATAGATTCAATTTCAATGAGTCTCTCATTAATTTTGATTTCATCCTCCAATTCCATTTGACTGCTTATATCTTTTGATAAACCTAATAGACCTACCACCTTATTATTTTCATCAAAAACTGGTGATTTATAGGTTTTAAACAGTATTTCACCTGTTTTTTCATCAACTGGCTCCTTAACAACCGTCTTTTGTCCTCTTTTAATTACCTCAGCATCATCCTCTGAATATTTTAATGCTAGACCATGGGACCATATGTCGTAATTAGTCTTTCCGATAATTTCATCTTTTGTTTTTCCTACGGAATCTGCAAAAGGCTGATTTACTGCAAGGAAATTACCTTCTATGTCCTTATACCATGCTAGAAAAGGCATGCTTTCAATTATCGAATTCAAGTGAGTATTATTATGAAAATTCTTAGACACCTCAATCCCCCTTAACTCAAATCAATTTAGATGTATAATTAATCCTATTATACTATATTTTTTCACTTTATGATAGAGGATAACAAAAAAACAATAAGTTCTACAAGAACTTTTAAAAACCTCGATCATTTGACCGAGGTTTTTATATTGATTTATATATTATTAACAAATCACTTATCTAGTCATTATTTCACTTATGCAAACATCTTCGTATTTGCTTCCTGGATATATGTCTAATATGGTAAGCTTAATTCTATCTGTTTTAACAGGATTAATGAGATTAATTATAATTGTGTTATTATAAAAATGATTATCATTGATTTCATCACAGTTATAAATTAGGTGTTCACCATTTCCAAGCTCTAATAAAAACTGTTTCAAATATCCATTCTCACTAAAGGTTTTATATGATTTCTGATAACCATTATTAAGATGAATTGAGTTTATTATATGATATTCGTTATTATTTAGGGAAATCCATTCTTGTATTCCATAGCCTTCGACACCTTCTACCCATGCTGTTTCAATATCAAAATCATTTATATTATTTCCATGATATTTGGTGTCATCATTCAGAGTGCTAGAAGCCATTACCCATTCCCATTTATGATAAGTCTGGGAATCATTTGATGAATCTATAATATCTAACTCATCTAATATCTCTCCCTCTTTACTATAAATCACTTTTTTTCCATTGAAATCATAGGATACTGCGATGATATCACCATACTTAGATATATCGTATGCCCATGTATAATCTCCATCAGGTGCCTCTGTTACCCATCTTAATTCACCTGTTGTAATATCATAACAATATAAGTGATTTGAATAGAAGCCCGTATGGTAAAGATCATTGTTCACAATAAAGGGACCGACATATCCAAAGCTCTCAGCCGTCCACTTAATATCCCCTGAGGAAATTGAGATTGCATACATGGTATTATCCATGGAAAAATACATTACACCATTATCTACTACAACATCACTATAGAAACCGAGCTCCGTTATTTCTCCCAAGTTCTTTGACCAGGTCTTAGACCAAAGCTTTGTGCCTTCTTGGTCAAAAGTTTCTAAGTAAATATTAATATAATCGTCTAGCAGATTCTCCCTAAGTGTATAATAATATACTTTCTTATTGGTTTTATCTGTCTTATTATTATCCTCAACTTGGCTTCCTTCTATGATATCATCTTCATCCTTAGCTTGGCTTCCTTCTATGATATCATCTTCATCCTTAGCTTGGCTTCCTTCTATAATGTCACCTTCATCCTTAACTTGGCTTCCTTCAGTGGTCTTATCCTCATCAGCAAGCTCTGTTTTACTGCCACAAGCAGTTAATAATAAACTTATAAGAATAAATCCAATACATAATATGTATTTGTTTCTATTAATATATTTTTTAGTCAATACCATATACCCTCCTTGAACCTCTCACAACTAAAGTCACGAGCCTTCTTCTTGTATTAATAAAGTGTAGCTTAAAACATGCCATCAGGATTGTTGCAACCGGATTATGTCTAGATTAATAGCAAGATACGAAAAAGCGGAAAGTCTATTCTACATAGCCTTTCCGCGCTTAAAACAATGGAGCTGGCGGGAGTCGAACCCGCGTCCGAAAGCCCTTCCATTGCAGTCTCTCCCATTACAGTCAGTCTATTATGTGTGGCCTATCCACACTGTTCCCTCTACTAGACGCCGACAGACAGGCTTCCAGTTTCGGTAGCTTCATAAATCTTTTATCACCTCAAAGCTTTGGAGATAAAGGTCCCTACTAGTTTGATGCCGGGATCTTAAGCCGTAGGACGCCTAAGGCCGACAAGAGCTGCAATTAAGCAGCTGCTAATTCGTAATTATCGTTTGCGTTTAATTTTAAGTTCTAAGTTGATGACGCAGTCCTAGTCTGCGAATGGCTACCACAATTTCAAAACCCCCGTCGAAACCAGTACAACCCCTAACTTATGATTATACCTGTTTTCAAACACATATATATGATATAACTATTATTGCCTCTTGTCAAGCAATAAGCATATGGGATTTTTAGTAAAGATTTTTTACTTTGAATTCTCTTTCTGTTTCTCTTCTTAAGTCCTTCTTAGCAATATCATGTCGCTTATCATAAAGCTTTTTACCTTTTGCCAGTCCAATCTCAAGCTTGACCAAGGATCCCTTAAAATACACCTTAAGGGGTACCAGGGTATATCCCTTTTGTGCCAGCTGTCCTCCTATTTTATTAATCTGATACTTATGCAGTAGTAGTTTACGTACCCGTAATGGATCCTTATTAAAAATATTTCCCTTTTCATATGGACTTATATGCATTCCATATATAAACATCTCAGAATTTTCAATCTTAATAAAGGATTCCTTAATACTACATTTTCCCATTCTCAAGGACTTGACCTCAGTGCCATGCAGTGCTATTCCAGCCTCATACTTATCCTCTATAAAATACTCAAAATATGCTTTTTTATTGTTTGCAATTAGCTTTATATTTTCCCCCACTAATTATCATCCTCCACAAATACAAAGTCTATTGTCCTAAGAAACTTGTCTGCATTGACAAGCTCTACAGTAACAGTCTGACCCAACTTATAGGTCTTCTTGGTATGCTCACCCACCATCTGATAGCGTTCATCGTCGTATAGGTAATAATCATCATCCATATCACTTACACGGACCATCCCTTCTATGGTATTAGCTAGCTCTACATAAATCCCCCATGAACTTATACCTGAGATAACACCTTCAAATGTATCCCCAATATAATCCATCATGTACTCTACCTTCTTCATCTTCTCCACTTCACGTTCGGCCTCATCTGCCCTACGTTCAGTCTTACTAGAATGATTGGCTACCTCATACAGTATTTTTTCATAATGGCTTCTTCTTTCTTCATCTAGCTGTCCTCTGATATTCTCCTTAATTATCCTATGAATCTGCAGGTCAGGATAACGGCGGATAGGTGAAGTAAAATGACAATAATACTTAGCTGATAGTCCAAAATGTCCTGTATTAGCTACGGTATATTTGGCCTGCTTCATAGACCTAAGTGTCAGACGGCTAATCAATGCTTCCTCTGGTGTATCCTCGATTTTATTAAGAAGCTTTTGTAGTTCCTTAGGATGGATATCCTCTGTCCCAACCTTTATACTATAACCAAAGTTATGAATAAAGATAGAAAGAGCCCTAATTTTCTCCTCATCAGGATTATCATGAGTACGATAAAGAAAGGGTATCTCCTGCCAGAAGAAATCCTCAGCTATAGTTTCATTGGCTATCAGCATAAATTCTTCTATTATCTTGGTAGCCCTGTTTCTCTCATAAGGTCTTACCTCCACAGGCTTTCCATTATGGTCTACGATTATCTTACTTTCTGGGAAATCGAAATTAATAGCACCCCTCCTATGTCTGCGAGCCTTTAAAATCTCTGATAATTCTAGCATAAGCATAAACATAGGAACAAGTTCTTTATATTCCCTACTAACCTCTTCATCATCTTCTTCAATAATCTTGGATACATTTGTATAGGTCATTCGACGTTTTGACTGTATTACAGTTTCAGCTATCCTATGTCCAATAACATTTCCCTTAGAATCTATATCCATAAAACAACTTAAGGCTAGACGGTCCACCCCAGGGTTTAATGAACATATTCCATTGGAAAGTTTATGCGGAAGCATAGGAATTACCCTGTCTACTAGGTAGACACTGGTACCTCTTTTTAGGGCCTCCTTATCTAAGGCTGCTCCTTCTTTAACATAATGGGTAACATCTGCTATATGCACACCCAGACGATAGATATCCCCTTCCTTGCTTAAGGAGATTGCGTCATCTAAATCCTTTGCATCCTCTCCGTCTATGGTAACTATCTGAAGATCCCTGATATCCAGACGCTTATTTATTTCTTTAGGGTCAATTTCATCTCCTATATAATCCAAGACACGAAATACATCCTTTGGAAATTCTACAGGTAGGTCGTAGGCCTTAACCACAGACATAATATCTACTCCCGGATCATTTCTATGGCCTATAATCTCAATGACCTTACCCTCAGGCTTATGGTCATCATCCCCATAGTTAGTGATTGAAACCACGACCTTATGGCCTGTAACAGCACCATTTATATGGTCTTTTGGTATGAAAATATCAGATCCAAATTTCTGGTTGTCGGGAACAACAAATCCAAAACTTTTTCCCTTCTCAAAGGTACCAACAACCTCCTTCATACCTCTTTCAAGTATTTGAAGTACAGTACCTTCCTTTCTTTTACCCTTCTTTTCATTACTAATCATGATAGATACCTTATCACCATGCATTGCTCCTTTGGTGTAGGCCTCTGGTATAAATATATCCTCAGCTTCTCCCTCAATTATAACGAATCCAAATCCCTTTTGAGTACCTGAAAACATTCCTATCTTGATAAAGTCTCCAGGTCTTGTGTATCTTCCCTTATGGTCCAAGACAATAAAACCCTCAGATATCAAAGTATCAAGTACCTGTTTTAGTTCATGCTTTGACTCCCTGGGAACCTGTAGTAATCCCACAATATCCTTATACCTCATGGGTTTATACTTTTCGTCCTCAAAAAATTCTCTAAGCATGTTTTTTCTTTCTTCAATCTTATTATCTTTCATATAATCTCCCATTTATTAATTGTAATATAATACTAATAATTAGTTGTCAAATTACTATTTATAGTATACCATATAATGAATGATTTTAATATTTTTTGTTATTGCCATAGGTCAATAAGAGAAAGCTGCTTTCCTAAAAGGAAAAAGCTGCTGCTAAACTAGTGTGATCTTAGTTTTGCAACAGCTGTTTTTATTATACTTGTAATATTACCAATTGAGATTAAGTATTACTGAGAGTACAATAAATAATGTAGCAAGTATCTTGGTTACTCTTTCTAGCATACCCTCTGCAGAACGCCCCTTGTTCTTACTCCAATATGAATCAGAAGCACCTGTAAGGGCACCAGATAAACCTGTTGATTTACCTTCCTGCTTTAATACGATAAATACTATCGCCGCACAAATACCGATATATACTATTTGAACTATAGCTCTTAAAACGTCCACAACATATCCTCCAATCTATACACCTTCCAAAACTACGCCTATTCTATCACAAAACGTATTTAATTTCAACATATTTTTCTATTTTGGCTAACTAATTAATGACTTAAGGTCCAAAACTTAGGCTTAATATCCCTACTTTTTAATCAATAGAGACTTACCTGTCATATCTTCAGGCTTTTCCATTCCCATCATATCAATCATGGTTGGAACGATGTCAGCTAAGCAACCGCCCTCAGCCAGGGTATAATCATTATCATAGTTGACGAGTATAAATGGTACTGGATTAGTTGTGTGGGCAGTAAATGGCTCACCTGTATTATAATCTAGTAACTGCTCGGCATTTCCATGGTCTGCACATATAAACATCTGACCATCTACAGATAAAAGAGCTTCCACAGCCATTCCAACACACTCATCCACCGCTTCTATCGCTTTAATCGCCGCCTCAATTATTCCTGTATGTCCTACCATATCTGGATTAGCAAAGTTTACAACNATAACATCATATTTTTCTGACTTAATTGCTTCAACTAAATTCTCTGC
>JGI24711J26586_10000559_pt1 | contig 28895 bp, 33 predicted proteins | sample BioPla3DNA1_FD_26586 | JGI IMG/M metagenome (IMG submission 26586)
ATAGAATATCCCCATATGGATCATTCTTAACATAAGTTTTTTCAAATTCATCTAAGTTTTCACCCACTGTTTTTCCTGTAACAGTCATGCAATCTAAGTGTAAGTAATCCCTTAATTCCAGCATTATTCCTGGCAGCCTTCCTATATAGCTTAAACAATCTGCAGGGTATTTTCCGCTTGGCCTAATGTTTAGAATATATGGAACCTTCCTATGAATTCTGTCAAAGTCCTCTGCAGTTATTTTTATTCCCACTTCATTTGCAATAGCAGGTATATGAAGCAGGGAATTACTTGATCCCCCAATTGCTGCATGTACAATTATTGCATTTTCAAAAGCTTCCTTAGTTAATATATCTTTAGGTGTTATATTTTTTTCAACTAAAGTTAATATTGTTTTTGCAGCCTTCTTAATATATTCCTCATGTTCTGGAGTGCCTGCAACTATAGCTGCTGATCCTGGTAGCGCTAATCCTAATGCTTCACTTAATAACTGCATAGTAATTGCCGTTCCTAAAAATGAACATGCTCCATATGACGGACATGCTTTTTCCTTATACTCCTCATATTTTTCCTTTGTAATTTCATTTCTTAAATAAGCCCCCATCAAAAGCTGTTGCATTTACATGTATTTCAATCATATCTGCAATTATTTCTCTAGAGGGTAATGAATAATTTATTCCATCATGGCCTTGAGCTTGACCATCACAAATATCTGTTGCATAGTAATCTGCTGGATATCCCCCCTCTGCTAAAACAACTTCACTACAAAGTCTTGTAACTTTATTTAAATGAGCACTTCCTGGATGACTTTTCCCATAACTACTCTCTATTATGATTTGCTTTTTTTCTAGGTCTTTCTTTTTCCAGCCCATGCCCATTCTTAAACTGTCCATTTCATAAGCTACTTCTCTTACTTTTTGAAAATTACTCATTTTATTCCTCCCAGCTAATATTTAATTCCTTATATAGCTATTAAATTATTCTTTATCTTTAGTTATTATTTTGATTTATTATATTTAAATGCCTCTATGTTTTTATAAAAATAGTGTCTTAATATAAATTTTTATATTAAAAGACACTATCTTATTTATTATTATTTCTTTATTAATTTTAAGGCTAAATCTAAAACGCTAGCTCCGTTGCACATACCATAATCTACTGATGGAATTACTTCAACATTTAGTCCAAACTTTTCTGCCTTTTTCTTCATATCATTTGCCATAAATCTTATTTGTGGTCCTAATAATACTACATCTGCTTCTTCCATGTTTCTTAGAGCTGCATCTGTTGATACTGCCCAAATCTTAGTATCTAATCCTCTCTTTTGAGCTTCCTTTTCCATTTTTGTTACTAATAAACTTGTTGACATTCCTGCTGAACAAACTAATAAAATTCTTTGCATAACTAATCACTCCTACTATTTTTATAATATTTATTTGTATTCATTTTCGAATATTTCTACTTCAAAGCTTCTATTTTCTTGTACTTTTCTATACCAGTTTCCAGACTTTTTAATTTTTCTATTTCTGTTATCTTCTAAATTAACTTCTACTAAGCCATATCTATTTTTAAATGCATTTTGTGGTGAAACATTGTCCATGAAAGCCCATAGCATATAGCCTATTCCATTTGATCCTTCTTCTATTGCTTTTAATGTCCAATATAAATGTTCTGAAATATATTCAATTCTGTAATCATCTTGAATTTGTCCATCTTCGTTTTTATATTGGGCTTCATTTTGAACTCCCATTCCGCTTTCTGCTACAATCCACTCTACATTGTTGTATTCTTCTTTAAGTCTCATTCCAATATCGTATATTATTTTAGGATATATCTCCCAGCCCCTGAAAGGATTCATCTTCTTTCCAGGTAGATCAAATAATTCGTAATAACGAGCTGGATGGAAAGGTATTTCCTCATTCCATGCTGTTGATCTAGCTTTTACCCTATGTGGATAATATAGATTTAATCCTAAAAATTCTATAGTATTATTTTTAATTATTTCTAATTCTTCTTCAGTATAGTCAAACATGCAGCCATGCTTCTTTAAATCATCAATTAACTCTTGCGGATATTCTCCTTTTAACATAGGATCCATAAATANTCTATTAAAGTATAGATCATACATATAAGCAGCCTTTTTATCATGTTCTGCACTTGATCTTGGATAAGTAACTTCTGGATTTAATATTGCTCCAATTTTACACCTCTTTATTTAATTTATATGGAAATTAGGTTAAAATTGTTTTANAATATCTTTGTACACGTTTACTTTATAATGTCATTTAGTTTAAGGCCTATAAACTATCTGACATTAATATATCAGGTGTGAAAGTTTTTTTNAAGGGGTGAAATAAATTTTCTTTAATTGTTTTATTTTTCATTTTTTTATTATATAATAATAGTAAATTAACATAATGTAGAAAGGATTTGTTTAATTGTCTAAAGAAATGAGTTGTCTTCTTCAAATGCGCAAAAACTACAGTAAATTAAGCGCTAAGGAAATTGAAATAGCTAATTTTATATTAGAAGATCCTCAACNAGTGATTTACTATACTATAGATGATTTTTCTAAAGCTTTAAATGTATCTGAAGCAACAGTTTCTAGGTTTGTACGTAAATTAGGATTTAAAAAGTTTCAAGTTTTTAAGGTTACCTTAGCTAATGAAATTACAACATCACCCAATTATAAGGCTCCAGCTATAAAGAAGGGTGAAAAAAACTTTCATAATTTTAATAATACTATTTTTGAACTTATTAATAACTCAAATAATAGTACTAATGAAAAAACTTTAGATAAGCTTAAATCCAANTTAATTATTTATGATAAGGTTGCATTTTTAGGAATTGGAAGTGCTAACGAATTTGCCTTTAATGCTTATAATAGCTTCCCTAATGCAAATAGTAAGCTTTTTTATAATCAAGATTTTATATTTCAAAGGAACATTGCTTTTGATTTATCTAGAAATGACTTGGCAATTGTATTTTGCACAAATGAAGAAGATGAAGAATATATTTTAAAAATCATAGATATCTTGAAGAAGAACCATGTGACAACTATTGGATTCTCTTATAATTCAAATAGTGTATTTGCCAAATCTGTTACATATTCTCTAGCATCTAATATAAATAGTGATTCAAAAATAGTTGAAGATATGCCTGATAAATTTTATATTTTATCTTTAATTAAATATATGTACACTAAATGCTTTACGGAATAAAAGGCTGTAGCACTAAATAATTAGTGCCACAGCCTCTTTCATTACCATTTAATTAATTTTTTAAAATAGCATTGATAGTTATTTGCATCTTTTTATTTAATTTAATATCTTCTAGTAATACCATTGATATCAAATCTATTATATACATTACAGAAAATTGAGTATTTATAAATCTATTTCTATCTATAAAGTTAGGATTATATACTATAAGTTCTATATCAGAAATCTTGCTAACTCTACTATCCTTAAAGCTAGTTATTCCTACTATTTTTGCCCCACTTTTTTTAGATAACCTTAATGCTTGATTAAGTTCTTCTGTTTCTCCAGAAATAGATATTCCTATAATTAAATCCTCCTTTGAAACAATAGAGCTATTAATTATCATCATATGGGAATCTGATATGCTATGTACGTTAAAGCCCATTCTAAGAAGTCTTTGCATCATTTCTTTACCTGTTAATCCTGAACTTCCAACACCATAAATATATATATGTTTTGCTTTTTTAATTTCATTTACAACTTTAAATATGGAATCCTTGTCAATAATNGCCTTGGTTTTCTCAATTACTTCATTATAATACTTATATACATAGGAAAATATCCCATCTTCTTCACTCTGCTGTAATTCAGAATTATTTGAACTAAGTTTTATTTTCATATCTACAAAATTATCACAGCCAATTTTCTTTGAAAATCTTGTAATTNTAGAGCCTGATGTACCTATTTCCCTTGCCAAATCAGTAATATTTATATTTTTTATCTTATCTCCATATTGGAGTATGTAATCAGCTATAGCCTTTTCTTTTTCAGAAAACTGAGTATACTTATTTTGTATCTCACATAAAATATCCACTTATTTTCCTCCATAGATTTATTTCTATAAATAGGATACCATTAAAACAAATAAAATTAAATATTAAAAGTTATCAAATCCACCTCCACCGCCAAAATCATTTGATGGAAAATTCATATCATTGTTCATGCTGCTAAAGGAATCTTGCATCATTGTATCTGAGGGGTTAAATCCATACCCTTGAACATACCCACCATGATCAAAGGGAGTAATACTTTTTAAACTTTCACTCATTGCCCAGTCTGTAAATTGGCTAAACTGTGCATCATTTAAGTCATTAAAACTTGTATTAACTAAATGATCCTGCATACTTGCAAAAGCACTAAAGCCATCAAAGGATGCCCTTTCATTTAATATATCATCATAGAAATTCCTTGTATCCTCATCTAAAGCTGATAGGAACTTTTCCTTTTCTGAAGGATCCATTTCAATTACTCTCACCCCAAAATTCTATTTTTTTATTTTTCTTCTTCTTGTTGGTCTAAATAATATAAGAACTGCTGAAATAATTAAGATTAAAATACCAATAGTTAAAACTATATTTATTAAACCTAAATATATAATTTTAAATATCCCTGCAGCATTTGCTAAAGCTGCCTTAGCATTCTTTAACATTATACCTGTGACTGCTATTACTAAGATTCTCTTTGTTATTGAACCTTCTTTTACATTTTTGCTTATATAGCCAGAAAATAAACTAGGATTTGCCTTTAAGTCAAGCTGTGTCCATAATATTGTTACTCCTAAGGCTGATATTAAGAATATCGGTCCTGCTATTGAAGATAAACTTTCTGTATTAAAAATAAATTTTTTTACAAGTCTTACGGGTACTGTTAATAGTATTAATGTGCCTAAATACTTCATATATAAGCTATCTATAAACCTGTATGCATATTCTACTTTTTTCATCATTTTCTTTCTTAGCAAAAAATAGAGGTAGAAACAAATTTCTACCTCTATTATATTTCATGCAATTATAATGCTTTAATAACTTCCTCATTAAATTTTTTTGTTATTAATTGTGGTCTAGTTATTGCACTTCCTACAACTACTGCGTGGGCTCCCATTTCAATAGCCTTTTTAGCCTTTTCAGGGGTATCAAAATTACCCTCAGCAATTANTTTCGCCTTACATTTTTCTACTAAAGCCTTTAATACTTCAAAATTGTTCATTTCCTTTGAATGATCTGTATATCCAACTAAAGTAGTTCCAATATAGTCAAAGCCTAGCTCATCAGCTCTTAATCCTTCTTCAATTGTAGATATATCTGCAAAAAACTTTTGATTTGGATATTTTTTTAATACTTCCTTTAAAAACTCTTCATCTTGATCAATTGTCGCATCTAAAGCAAGAATATCTACTCCAGCTCCAACAAGAGCATCAACTTCCTTCATTGTAGGTGTAATATATGNCTTCATTCCAGGGTAATCAATTTTGATTATCCCTATTACAGGTAAATCAACTACCTTTTTTATTTCAATAATATCTTCAACGCTATTAGCTCTTATTCCTATAGCTCCACCTTCTTTAGCTGCTACAGCCATTCTACTCATAATATATGAACTATGTAATGGTTCATGTTCTAACGCTTGACATGATACTATTAATCCTCTACTTACTGTTTCCATGCTTACTAATCTCTCCCTATGATTTCATTTATTTTCTTACTTAATGGGTCTGCCTTAGCTCCAAATATTGCTTGNACTCCTCCACCAACTTCTAATACGCCAGTAGCACCTAATTTCTTAATTCTTTCCTTATCTACTTTTTTAATATCTCTAACAGCAACTCTTAGTCTTGTTATACAAGCTTCAACATCTTCTAGATTTTCTTTTCCACCTAGGGCTTCTAAAACTTGAACTGCTTTATTGCTTAAATCATCCTTTGCAGAAACTACCTTATCTTCATTTTCTTCTTCAGAACTTTCGTCTCTACCTNGTGTCTTTACATTAAACTTAGTTATTAAGAATCTAAATGTGAAGTAGTATAATGCTGCCCAAACAGTGATACATAGCTAAACATGCTGCTGGTAATCCAAACATCATTGTTCCAAAACGTCCTGCAAAGAATCTTGTTCCTTCTGTAAACAAGCCAACATGATTTGGATCTGCTAATTGAGCAAAGAATATATTTTGAGCACCAGCTATTGTTTGACCTGCAATTGTTTCAATTCCACCTAATTCTGTGTACCAGAATAATGGGTANATCATGTGGTGTAATCCTACTGCTCCTGATAATCTTAGTAAGAATCCATATAGGAATGTTCCTATTACTCCTAGTCCTGCTATTCCATTACCTGCTGCTACCAGCCAGTTTTGGAATGTTGGCCAAATTAAGAAAAATACAAGTGCAACTATANCTGCTCCTAATGATGAAACTATTGGTACAAATCTTGATCCACCAAAGAATCCTAAAACATCTGGTAATTTGATGTTGCTATATTTATTATGAAGATATGATACCATTAATGCTATTACTATAGCTCCAACAANACCAGTATCTATAGANCCTACTTCAGGATTAAATGTTGTTATCATTCCAGCTATTGAAGCATTCATAACTAGAAAAGCAAATTAAAGATATCTTAGAGTTAATTTAAGATACTTTAATTTGCTTAATTTTTTATTTTAAATAATCCCTAACTTCTAATAAATCCTTAAAGCTTTCTACATTTTCTGGTTTTCTGATAAGAAACTCTTCGGGATTTACCAATAATAGATGCTTTCCTTTATGTATTGGTAAGTTATATATGTTATCTGGAATTAGAAAAGGCCTTATATTTCCTTGTAAGGCAGCTTTAATACCTACCATGGAATCTTCTAATACTAGAGCATGTTCAGGCATAACATTTGCTTTTTCACAGGCCTTTAAAAATATTTCAGGGTTTGGCTTTCCAGCATTAACCTCATCTCCTGCTACAATGATATCAAATATATCTGGCATATCTTCAATTTTAAAATAGTATTCTATTTTCTCTCGGCTTGAGGAAGAAGCCAAGGCTATTTTATAATTATTATTCTTTAGAAATTCCAATAGTTCTAATAAACCTTTTTTCTTAAATACACGTTTTTCCTCACTTAAAATCCTTTTTCGAATTAAATTAATCTTATCTCTCCATTCAGATATAGGAGCATCTTCTCCATATAACTCCCTCATCTTCTCACGAATATCAGAATCTGTACGTCCAGTCAAATAATAATATACAGAATGATTTACTGTAAAATCGAAATGTTTAGCACTTTCTAAATATGCACGATATGATAGTTGTCCAGTATCAAACATTAATCCATCCATATCAAATATAACTAATTCTGCTTTCTTCATAATATACCATCCTCTCTACAAAAAAAAGCCGTGCAATATTGCACTAGGCTTTAATTTGATCAACTAATGATCTTAGTAAGTTGCTTGTTTTCTCTTTACCTTCTTCTTTAATCATTTTTTCAGAAATAATAAAGGATCCTCCAACGGCTAAAATATTGTCATTTCTAATATAGTCCATAAAGTTATCACCATTAATTCCTCCTGTCGGCAGGAATTTCACATCATAAAATGGTCCACTTAATGCCTTAATTGCCTTTAAACCACCATAAATATCTGCTGGGAAATACTTTACAACATGAAGTCCATAACTAACAACTTTTTGAATATCAGTTGGAGTTGCTGTTCCAGGGAATACTGGAACTTTGTTTTCAATGCAATATTCAATTACTTCTGGAATCACTGCTGGAGAAACTATAAAACTTGCCCCATTTTCGACTGCCCTTTTAGCTTGTCCTAACGTACGTACAGTTCCTGCTCCAACAATCAGCTTCCCAGATTCTGAAAGCTTTTTAATAGCTTCTAAAGCCAAATCACTTCTAAATGTTACTTCTATAAAGGGAACATCATTTTGTAAAAGTATTTCTTCCAAATCATCTAAATACTTTAAATCAGTGGCAGTATAAAGGGGTAATAACTTTACTTCCCCTAATTTTTTATATACATCTCCATTTACACTCATTATTCTTGCTCCAATCAATTTTATTTTTGAGATTTTTTAATAGCTTCATGTAATCCCCTTAAATAAGTAAAACCTAAAGCACGATCATATAAGCCATAGCCTGGCATTGCTACTTCATGCCAAATTGAACGGCCATGATCTGGACGAATGACACCATTAAATATAACTTTGACTAAATCTGTTTCTGGATTTGCTCCTAGAGAGCCTGTACAAAGGGTTACACCATTATAAGGAGAATCAATAATATTAATTATTCTTTTATAATCTTCTAAGTTTTTTGTTACTCTCGGAAGATTAAAGATTTCCCAAGGCGGATCATCCGGATGAATTCCCAGTTTCACATCAACCTCTTCACAAACTGGAATAACCTTTTTTAGAAAATATGCAAGGTTATCAAATAAATCATCCTCTGTAATATCTTTATACATTTCCATTAAATCATTAAACTTTTTCAGACGTTCCTCTTCCCATCCAGGTAATTTAAACCCATTAGATTGACTATTAATAAGTTGGAACATCTCGCTGGCATCCATATTTTCTACAACAGACTGATCAAATACCAATGAATAACTACCATCTGGATTTTCATATTTTAAATGTGTTTAGCCCATCCAAAGATTGGTTTAAAACTATAGCATACTAAGTGAATATCACAGGCTGCTAAATTTCTAATTGTTTGAATATAGTTATCAATATAATGATCCCTATCTTTTGTTCCAGCTTTAATTGCATCATGAACTGCAACGCTTTCTATACCAAGTAGTTCCAGTCCTTCTTTTTCAATTGAAGCCTTAAATTCTTTAATTTCATCAATTTCATCTTCATCTTCACCAATAGGTGCATGCCATGAACCAATTGATTCTCTTCCTTGTTCTTCAGCTAATTTTGCAACTGTTTCAATTTCTGTTCCTAATATTTGGTGATTGATTACTTCCAATAACATAGGTAAGTTAACTCCACCAACAATATAAACCTTATCTTTTAATTCTTGCTCTAATTGATTTGTTACAAGAACTGATTGGTTATATGGACTTGCGCTAACTAAGTCCACCAATACCATAACACCATCATCCTGATTTACTTCTAAGATAGCATTATTTATTTTCTTGCCAAGTTGCTCAACATCGTCTCCTGCATTTAAGTTTACAGTTACCATATTTTCCGTATTTCCCACAATAACTTCAGCTGCGTCTTTCATACCGTTGCTTAAAGTTCCATGTGTGGCAATTACAATTCCTAACATACTCTAATCTCCTTTAATCTTTTGATTTAACAATTTTATTGTTTGATTAAAATTCTCTAAATTTAAACTTTTCTTATTTAATTTTGACTTGTCTAAATAAAATTCTTTATTCTTATTAATATCTGCACAAAATATATAATTGATTTTATTTTTATCCAGTTGTTTATCTACTACATTTAAAGCAGCCTCTGCTCCAATGGAATCTAAATAATAAACCTTTGCATTCTTTTTTATAGAGCTCATTAGAACATCTAATCCTCGTTCACCATAGCACCCTTCATCAATAAATGCATAGGCCACTTTTTTTTGATTGCGATTCTCTGTTAACATCTGTAGTAAACAAATTACTGAAGATGTATTTCTAATTAAAGTCTTTCGATTCCACATGCCTTTTGATAATTTTGATAAGATAATAAAATATCCACCGTATATTAGTGCAATACATGCTGTTTGAACAGAAAATAATTTTCCAACTACATCAATTCATGAAAATATTGAAGCTGATGATAATGAATTAACTATTGCACAAAAAGTTTTTGATTCAAATATTAAAACGTTAACAAATACTAAGAAAATATTAAAATTAAATGATCTAAAAAAGGCAGCCGAAATTATATCAAAATCAAATATCCTATATTTCTTTGGAATCGGTGGATCGGAAATACTTGCAAAAGATGCATATCATAAATTTTTACGTTCTCCTATTCTTGTTCGTCATAGTACTGATTATCATATGCAACTTATGGAGGCATCTTTATTAACAGCACAGGATTGCGCAATTTGTATATCACATACAGGAAACTCAAAGGAGACTATCAAAATTGCTGAAATAGTAAAAAAAGCTGGNGCAAAAGTAATTGTTATCACTAGCCATGCATCCTCTCCCTTAGCTAAGATAGGTGATGTAGTTTTTATTTCCATATCTGAAGAAATAAAATTTCATTCAGAGGCCTTATCTTCTCGTATATCTCAACTGAGCATCTTAGATTCACTTTATGTAATTTTGATGTTTATGAATCAAGAAAAATCAAAAGAAGCTTTATCTAAAGTTAGACACAATATATTAGAAGTAAAGAAGTAAAATCTATTAGAAATAGTAATAAANACTAAGTAAATAATAAAGGGAGATGCAAATGCATCTCCCAATAAATTTCTAACTTTTCTAGAATCATATTAAGCCTATTATGTCTTCCTTATGCTTTTCTAGACTACCTTTAAAAATTCCTTTTACAACAAAGGGTCTTCCCCCTAGAACATAAACAGTTCCATTAAAGAATATTGCTTCATCAACATCATGGGTAACAAATATCACCATTTTATCTTTTTTATTTAACATCTCCTTTAAATNTCTCATAATTGAATACTTAATTTTATAATCTAAGGATTTAAAGGGTTCATCCATTAAAATGAGTTTTGATGGTTTAAGGAAGGCCCTAGCAATATTAACTCTTTGCCGCATTCCTCCACTTAATTTTCCAGGATACTCATCTTCTATATCCTCAATATGTACAAGTTTTAAGATCTCTTTTATTTTCCTTCTTCCCTCTTCTTTACCATAATAATCATATATAAATATCTCCATATTTTCCTTAACTGTTAGCCAGGGAATTAACCTATCTTCCTGAAATATATAACTTATATCCTTATTTTTATCAATTCCTATTATTTCTCCCTTATCAGCCTCTAATAATCCTGCAATAATGTTGAGTAATGTGCTTTTTCCTCCACCTGATGATCCAATAATACAATTTATATTATCTTTAAGTTCTAAATTAAAATTATCAAATATCTTTTTGTCTTCAAAAGCCTTAGATAAATTCTTAATTTGCAATTTCATTTTCATCTCTCCATTTATATACCCTTTTTATAAACAGCTTATTAATTCCTTCGAAAAGCAAGGAAAGTAAGGCTATAATAAAAATCCAAGCAAAGATTGCTGTAGTATTAAAATTCATTTTTTCTAACTGAATAGCTGCCCCTATCCCGTAATCTGGCTGACCGTGAACCTCTCCAGCTATTACAACCTTAAAGGCTAAGGAAAGAGTAGATATGAGGATTCCCATAATATAAAAGAGCATTGAGGGAATATATATTTTCAATATTTTTTCTTTTGTTGATACCCTGTATACTTTGCACATATCTAAAAGTTTTTTATCAATTTCTTTCAAGGAACTTAAAATTCCCTCATATAGTATAGGAAAAACTATTGCAAAGCCTACAACATAAGGAGCCTTATCCTTGTCAAACCAAATAAGGGCTAATAATACTAATACCATGGTAGGTATTGTCTTTCCTATTGCATTTATTGGCCTTAAGAAATTTCTAAAAAAGGGATACATTAAAGATAGTATCCCTAAAATTATAGATAAAACTAAAGCACTAGTAAAACTTATTAAGGTTCTATATAAACTGCTAAATAAATTATTTATAAAACCTTCACTCTTTAATATATCAAACATTGCTAATATTACTTTTTCTATCCTAGGAAGATATATTTCCTTGTTAATATTTATTGCAAGGACTTCCCAAAGTATTATTAAGATTAAGAATGAAATTAGGCTTTGCTTTCTATTTTTCCATGAAAATTCCTTCATCTGGAACCTTTCCCCCTATAGTTGCTGGATCAAAATCATTTAATTTATTAAAATATNTTTTATATTCATCCCTAGATTCATTTANTTTTACAAACTTAATATTTGCCTTATCCATGGCCTTTGGAATTATAGCCTTATTAGCTGAAACCCCTATTTCCTCACAATAATTTGCTAGTTCTTCTCTATTTTCATTTNCAAAGATAGTACTTTCTTCTACCTTATCTAAAAATGCTTCTACAAATTCACTATCATTTTCAATTAAATCTTCCTTTACTATTATAGTAGCTTGAGGAAATCCATAATCTGAAGAATTGTTATTTTTCCATTCTTCATTTAACTCCATAACTACTTTTAAGTCAGGATTTTTAGATAAAACTTGTGAAAGGGCTGGTTCTGGAACAACTGCATATTTAGTTTTTCCTGCTATTATCATTGGAGCAAGTTCTGTAACTCCATTAACATAACTAAAATTAAAATCTGATTCTGNGTCATAACCCATATCTTTAAGTACTGCTTTAGTAACTATATCAGGGGTTAGGCCTTTTCCAATGTTATATATTTCTTCTCCCTTTAAATCATCAATAGTTTTTTCTCNATCTGTTGAAATTAAATAAAAGGACCCCCAGCCAGTTGTTGCTGCAATTTTATATCCAGCCTCCTTGTTATATTGAGTAGCTGAAACATTTGAAGGGACAAGAGCAATGGCAACCTCTCCTTTTAATACAGCTGAAACAATATTTTCAGGTGTCTTTTCTATAGAATAGCTAACATTATATCCTTCTGAAATTTCTGGATTTTCCTTTATCATCTTTGCTATCGCCATGCTAGGTAATCCATCTGGAACAACAACCTTAATTTCTTTATCTTCTTTAGGAGCATTGTTTGCTTCTTCCTTTACTCCTTGACCACATCCTGTAAAAATAAATAAAGTCATTATAATTGTAATTATATTCATTAACTTCTTCTTCATATTTACTTCTACCTCCTAGCTAAATATTACTCTAACTATAATACTACCCCTTTTACCAACTTTATGCAATTAATGAAAAAATGAGTTGTTTCTATATTCTTATGAAACAACTCATTTTCATTATAAATTAAAGTTCAACTACTATTTTCATAATCTCATTACTTCTTTGGATAAATGAATCTAGCTCCTCTGCGCTTAATGACTTATTAGAAATTAAAGCTAAATCAACTATTTGATTACATATTAATTTAATCTTATCTTTCTTACTTTCGTCATCTTTAAGTGATGCTAATTTCTTAACTATAGGATTATTATTATTTATGACAAGAGTCTTTTCCTCTGGTAGGCCCATCCCAGCAGCTCCACCAAATTGCTTTTGCATTTCTGCCATTCTTCTTGAATATTCAGAAACAAGAATCATTGCTGGAGTTCCNTCGTTCTTTAAGCTTTCTACAGAATACTCCTTAACCTTATCTCCTACAGCATCCTTAAATAATTCTATGATCTTATCATTATCCTCTTTATTTTCTTCCTTATTTTCCTTATCTTTAAGAACATCAGATAAATCTGAGTCAACTCTATTAAACTTAATATTTCCTACCTTATATTCTAAGAAGGAAATAAAGTTATTATCTATTGGAGTACTTAATATGACAGCACCTAAGTCATATTCCTTAAATAACTTAACATATTGAGATTGCTTTTCCATATCGTTAATATAGAATACCTTATTCTCATGTTTATCCTTTGCCTTTTCTAAATAATCATTTAAGGTAATATGGTTACCTTCAATATTCTTAAATACTATTGAATCCTTAATTTTATCGTAGAAGCTTTCATCTCTTAAGCATCCATATTTAATAAATAATTGGATATCATCCCAGAATTCATTATATTTTTCTCTGTCATTTTTAAATATAGAGTTTAGCTTATCTGCTACCTTTTTAACTATATGTTTAGATATTCTGCTTACATCCCTATCATTTTGTAGGAAGCTTCTTGAGACATTTAGTGGTAAATCTGGACAATCAATAGCTCCCTTTAGAAGTAATAAGAACTCAGGGATAACCTCTTTTATGTTATCTGCTACGAAAACTTGATTATTAAATAGCTTTACTTCTCCTTCTACTAATTCAAATTCATTTTTTAGTTTAGGGAAGTAAAGAATTCCTTTTAGATTAAATGGATAATCAACATTTAAATGTATCCAGAATAAAGGATCTTGGAAATCATGGAATACCTTACGATAAAATTCCTTATATTCTTCATCTGTACATTCACTTGGTCTCTTAAGCCATAGTGGATTAGTATCATTTAGTGGTTCTTCCTTGTTAGAATCCTTATCTTCTTCCTTTTTATCTTCATCCTTTAAGAAAATTTCTGTTGGTAGGAAGGCACAATACTTTTCAATAATAGCTCTTACCTTATAAAGGTCTAAAAACTCCTTGCTTTCATCATCTATAAATAGTGTTATAGTTGTACCCCTTGTAGTTCTTGAATCTGAACTTGTTATTTCATATTCAGTGCCGCCATCGGAAATCCATCTAACTGCTTCTGCATCCTTTTTATATGAAAGCGTATCTATTTGTACTCTTTTAGATACCATAAAAGCAGAATAAAATCCAAGTCCAAAATGTCCTATTATATCATTTCCTTCAGCCATTTTATCTTTGTATTTTTCTACAAAGTCCTTTGCCCCTGAGAAAGCTACTTGATTAATATAATTTTTAATTTCTTCACCAGTCATTCCTATTCCATTATCGCTAAAGGTTAAGGTTCCTTTTTCTTTGCTTACTGAAACTAATATTTTATAGTCTTCTTCGCCGCTACCCTCGGCTTCTCCAAANGATACAAGTCTCTTATGCTTACTAACAGCATCACAGCCATTACTTATAAGCTCCCTTATAAAGATATCCTTATCTGAATATAACCATTTTTTAATGATAGGAAAAATATTTTCTGTGTTAATTGAAATACTACCTTTTTCATTACTCATAATATCATCCCTCCAAAATATAATTTTAAGATTCTGAAAACTTAATGTCAACATTTTCATAATTTATTAACTATTTGTACAAAAATAGTATAAAATTATTTGTATCGTTATTTCTATGAAAAATGTATATAATATACTTAAAAATAAAAATCAAAGGAGAAAAATATGAAATCATTCAGAGAACTGGGATTAAATGATAACATAGTAAAGGGATTAGAACTTCAGAATATAACTGAACCAACAGAAATTCAGGCCCTTGCTATCCCTGAAATATTAGAAAATAAAGATGTTATAGGGGAAGCTTATACTGGTAGTGGAAAGACTTTAGCCTTTCTTGCTCCAATCTTTCAAAAAATTAATACTAAAAAAAGGGAAATGCAGATCCTTATAATTGCCCCAACTCATGAGTTAGTTATGCAAACTGAGGCACAAATAAAAATGCTTGCAGTTAATTCAAAGATACCTGTTACTTCCTTAACCTTAATTGGTGATGTAAATATTTTTAATCAAATAAAAAAACTTAAGGAAATTAAACCTCATATAATAGTTGGAACTCCTGGAAGAGTACTAGACTTAATGAATAAAAAGAAAATTACATCCCACACAATTAAAACAATAGTTATAGATGAAGCAGACAATCTTCTAGATAATACAAGTTCAGCCTTTGTTAAAGACATAATTAAAAAAACTATGAGGGATAGGGAATTATTAATCTTCTCAGCAACTATAAATAAAAATACTTTAGAAGTTGCTAAGTTATTAATGAAGGATCCTGTAATATTTAAAAGTGAAGGTAATGTTTCCTTAAATCCAAATATTGAACATATGTATATTGAAGCAGATCCTAGAGAAAAATCAGAAGTTTTAAGAAAGATAATTTCTGCTGAAAACCCTAAAAAGGCAGTGGTTTTTGTTAATAATGTTTATAATATTGACTTAGTTGCAGAAAGATTAAATTATCATAATAAAAATGCCTTTGCTATGCATAATAAATTAACTAAAGAACAAAGACAAAATGCCATGGAAAAGTTCAGAAGTGGAAAAATCAATATTTTAGTTTCTTCAGATATATCTGCTAGAGGGTTAGACATAGAAGGTGTTANCCATATAATCAACCTGGATTTCCCTGCAAATTCTTTAGAATATCTGCATAGGGCAGGAAGAACAGCAAGAGGAAAGAAATCTGGATCTACTATTTCTTTAGTAACACCTAAGGAAAAGCACCTTATTAAAAAGTACGAAAAAGAATTTAAGATTAAGATTGAAGAAAAGCATTTAAAACAAGGACAAATTTTATCAGTAAATAAATAAACATAAATAGGCTGCCCAGGGCAGCCTTTTGTGTTTATTTTTTATTTCCTTGGAAATAATAATTATTATATTTTGTTTTTACGGAGGGAAATATGAGAAGAATACCAAGACACATAGGAGTAATTCCTGATGGCAATAGGCGCTGGGCCTTATCAAATAATCTAACTAAAGATAAGGGCTATAGATATGGTATAAATCCTGGCCTTGAATTATTTAAACTATGCCAAAAGGAAAATATAAGTGAAGTAACCTTTTATGGCTTTACTGTAGATAATACGAAACGTCCTTCTGAACAAAAGTTTGCCTTTACAGAAGCTTGTATTGATTCAGTAATGCTTTTAACAAAAGAAGATTGTGAAATACTAGTAGTTGGGAATACTGAATCTAGTGCCTTCCCTAAGGAGCTCATCCCCTTTACTACTAGAAAGAAATTTGGAAAGGGTGGAGCATAAATCAATTATCAGTTTTCAGTTTTCAGGGGTCAGTTCAGTGTGGAGCGTATTCCAGTGTGGAGTGTGGAGTTTGGAGTGTGGAGCTCATAGGCCCCCTCAGAAAGTTGGACTAATACACTCAATGTAATTATAATAAAAATAACTTAATTGAGGGGGATATGAATGAGTACAAGATTTATAAGGAAGTTTACTGAAGAAGAAAGGGTTGCTATTGTAGTTGAGGCATTAGAGTGTGGAAGTAATGCACTCATTGCTTCTAAATATAATATAAATCCTAATCAACTATCTAATTGGAAAAATAACTATAGGAGATATCATCAAACAACAAANCCTAAAGATTGTAGTGAGAAGGAAATTATTCAAGACTATAAAAAAGCTTACTTAAAGGCTATTGAAGAAAATAAAGAAAAGGATCTAGAGATAGCAGTATTAAGGGATTTGTTAAAAAAAAAGAGGAAATAGTTGATTACTATGAATATGCAGAACAGTGGATTTCCTGCGGAGCTCCGGTAAAAAGTATTCTTAGAATACTGGGTCTAAAGAAATCTACCTATTATAGAAAAATAAAAATGAAAAACAGTGAGAAGCAGATTGTTTTTAAAGGACATTCTTATATACCTGGCTATAGCTATAATAGCAAAAATCAAAAAGTTAATGATGTAATAATTCAAAAATATATAACAGAAATTAGAGCTGATGAGTTTGGAAGGCATTATGGTTATAAGAAGATAACAGCGGTACTTAATAGAAGATATTTATTAATTATAAATAAGAAAAAGGTATATAGGTTAATGAATGTTATGGGAATATTAAATGACCGTACTGAAAGAGTTAGAAGGTATAAAAGAATATGTAAGAATCATAAGATTGCTGGTTCAAACCAATTATGGGAGATGGATACTAAATATGTATTCATAGCTGGAACAAAAGAAGTTGCTTATTTAACGTCAATTATTGATGTCTTTGATAGAAGTATTGTTGCCTATGATTTTAGTTTATCGGCTAATGCCTCCGCGGCAGAAAGAGTAACATTAACGGCTTTATATAATAGGAATATTAAAAATTACACTAATGGGCTTACGCTTCGAACAGATAATGGCTCACAGTTCATAGCGCATAAGTTTGAAAAACTATGCATTAAGGAAAAGATTGTTCATGAGCGGATACCAGTCCATAGTCCTAATTATAACGCTCATATTGAGTCATATCATAGATATCTTCAAGATGAATGCCTTGCAGGAAAGATGTTTTTAACTTTTGATGAGGCAAAAAACACTATTGAGAGATATGTTGATGGATATAACACTAAACGAGTTCATTCATCAATAGATTATAGAACCCCGGAAGAGTTCTATAATCTAAAAAATTGTAATTTTAAGAATAAGCTAGTAATCAGTGTATAAAGTCCCATTTTAGGGGGCCAATCCGTATATATGTATGCTCATATACTTCACACTCAACACTCCTCACTTCAAACTAATCTACTTTGCTTGTCTTAGTAATTCACCAATATCTTCATTATTAAATTTGTAGCTAGCTTTACAAAAATCACATTTAATTTCTTCTTCTTTACCTTCTTCGTAAATTTCTGTAAGCTCTTTTTTACCTATAGATATTAATGCTTTTTCTACTCTTTCCCTAGCACAGTTGCACTTATATTCAGGTGTAACTTCTCCAAGGATTTTTAGTTCCATTCCTTCAAAAATAAATTCAATAACTTTTTCAATGCTTCCATGCTGTANCAGCATTTCTGTAATTGAAGGAACTTCCTGTAATCTATATGTGATTAAATCTGATAGTAATTCATCTGCATCTGGCATCATTTGAATTATAAAGCCTCCAGATGTTTTTATTGAAAGATCCTTATCTACTAATACACCTAAGGCAACTGCAGATGGTGTTTGTTCTGATACTGTAAAATAGTAAGCTAAGTCTTCTGCAATTTCTCCAGTATATATTGGGACTCTTCCAATATAAGGCTCTCTTAAACCTAAATCTTTAATAACTATAAAGTCACCATCTTTACCTATAAAGCCTCCAACATCAAGCTTTCCTATTGAATTTAAGGGCCTATTACTATAAGGATTTCCTACTAATCCTTTTACTATTCCCCCTTCATAAGCAGTAACAGTAATACCATTAGCTTCCCCTCTTCCGTCTATTTTCAATGTTAAAAGTTCATTTTTTCCTTTTAAAGTTGACCCCATAAGAGCCCCTGCAGTTAACATTCTTCCTAAAGCTGCTGCTGCAACCGGTGAACAATTATGTATTGATGCACCTTCATTAACTAAGTTTGTTGTTTGTCCAGCTATTATTCTTACCATTCCATCTTTTGCTGTTGCTTTTATTATCTTATCCATTATATACCTCCGACAATCTTACTTCTTTACTACATAAACTATACGTTCTGAATTTTCCTTTACCATTTCTTTAGTATAGTCTTCATACTTTCCTATAATTTTAAAACCAATATCTTTTAGAGTTTTTTCAATAAATTTTTCACTATAAGCTCTTTCAAAATGATTTTCTTCAAATCTTTCGTACATATTACCTTTCTTTACAAAAAAGGTTAAATACATACTAACAATATCATTTTCAAAGTCATTTTCCCAAACATAAAAAACATCTTCCTCATCATAAGTATAGATGTTATTCCCTAAAACCTTTGAAAGTTTATAATATGAATTTATATCAAAAATAAATATTCCATTGTCCTTTAAGTGATCTTTTACTTTTTTTAAATAGTCAATAAAATCTTTATCTTCTAATATATAGTTAGATGCATCTAAAACTGAAGTTATTAGATCAAATTTTCTATTTAAATTAAGCTCACTCATATTTTGACAAATTAACTGGCAATCAATGTTTTCTTCCTGAAATTTTGCGAAGGCTTCAGTTAACATATCTTCTGATAGGTCAACAGCAAAAGACTCCTTAAATTTTTTAGCTAAATGGACAGTTACATTACCTGTTCCGCAAGCTAGATCTAAATATGTATTAAAATCTAATTCTTCTTCTTTACATATTTCAATGATTCTATTACAAATCTTTGTATAATTAATATCTTCATTAATTAATTCATCATAAATTTTAGAGAACTCTCCATATGACAACCTTNCACTCCCCCTTTATAGAGTTTTCTAAAACTATATTAAATGTAAATTTAATTTTAGTCAATCTATCTAGAAGAATATTAATATTATTCTTACTTTCTTCCTAAAATTTCATCATTTGTTGGTAGCCTTAGTTGTCTTTTCCTTTTGGTCATTATCCCCCCTATTCTTCCTGTTTCTTCAGAGGTTAAACCTCCCCATCCATATTCGTCCACCTTATCTTTTAGGCCTAATTCTTCTGCTATTTCATATTTTAGTTTTTCTCTTAGTAATTCTTCTGGTGACAATTCTTTTTTTGATTTAATTTTTGATTTTATTATTTTTTTTAATGGCGTTTTACTCATTTTATACCCCCTATCATTTTTATATTTATATCTTTTCCAAATATATTTTTTCTATACTTAATTTACTTTCACTATATTTACTTTAGCTTTATATAATGTATTAGGTATTTTCTCGTTTAAAGGCTAATAAAAAATCTTATAAAGGAGGCATAAAAACAATGTATAATATTGCGATTGTTGGGGCTACTGGCAACGTAGGAAGAAAACTTTTAGAAATCTTGGAAGAAAGGAATTTTCCAATAAAAAACCTATATCTTTTTGCTTCAAAAAAATCTGTAGGCTCCAAGTTGAAATTTAAGGGTAGGGAAATTTTAGTTGAAGAAACAAGGATAGATAATATAAAAAATAAAAAAATAGATTTTGCACTATTCTCAGCAGGAGGAAATGTAAGCCTTAAATTTGCAAAGGATTTTCTTTCAATAGGTGCAATTGTAATAGATAACTCCAGTGCCTATAGAATGGATAAAAATGTTCCTCTTGTTGTTCCGGAGGTAAATCCTGAAGATATAAAATGGAACAAAGGAATAGTTGCTAACCCAAATTGTTCTACAATTCAAGCAATGCTCCCATTGAAAATCCTACAGGATAATTATGGATTAAAAAGAATAGTATTTTCTACATATCAGGCTGTATCTGGTGCTGGTATGGAAGGTATTACAGATTTAGAAAATGGTCTAAAGGGAATAAAGCCCAAAAAATTCCCTTATGATATAGCTGGAAATTGTATACCTCAAATAGATATTTTCCTAGACAATGGATATACGAAGGAAGAAGTAAAAATGATAGAAGAAACAAAAAAAATTCTTCACAACAATGATTTAAAGGTTACATCTACCTGTGTAAGGGTCCCTGTTATAAACAGTCATAGTGAAAGTATAAATATAGAATTAGCAAGCTCCTTTGACCTAAAGGAAGTGATCCAATTATTTAAAAATACTAAAGGAATTAAGGTTTATGATGACATTAAGGAACTTAAATATCCAACCCCTCTTACGGTTTCAGGAAAAGATGATATATATATAGGAAGAATTAGAAGAGATTTTAGTATAGAAAATGGCCTAAACTTGTGGATTGTAGCTGATAACATAAGAAAAGGTGCTGCTTTAAATGCAGTTCAAATAGCTGAATTATTAATAAGGAGTGATAAATAATGTCAATATTTAAGGGTTCTGCTGTTGCAATAGTAACCCCCTTTAAAAATGGTTCTATAAATTATAAGAAGCTTAAAGAATTAATAGAATGGCATATTGAAGAAAAAACCGATGCAATTTTAATATGTGGTACTACTGGAGAAGCAAGTACCATGTCAGAATACGAAAGAAAAAAGGCCATAAAATTTACTGTGGAGCTTGTTAATAAAAGAGTACCTGTAATTGCTGGGACAGGAACTAATGATACTAAAGCATCTATAAAGATGAGTAAATATGCAGAAAGTGTTGGTGTAGATGCTTTACTGGTTATTACACCATACTATAATAAAACAACAAGTAAAGGATTAATTAAACATTTTAAGGCTATTAATGATGCAGTAAATACTCCTATTATTTTATATAATGTTCCATCTAGAACAGGAGTTAATATTACAGCAAAACAACTTCTAACCTTATCAAAATTAAAAAATGTAGTAGCAATTAAAGAAGCTAGCGGTAACTTAAGCCAAATTGCACAAATGAAAGCATTATGTAGGGACTCAATAGATATCTATTCAGGTAATGATGATCAAATAATACCAGTTATGTCCCTTGGAGGAGTTGGAGTAATATCTGTACTAGCCAATATTATTCCAAAAACAGTTCATGATATGACTACTAGTTATTTAAATAAAGATATAGACAAGGCTTTAGAACTTCAATTAAATACCTTAGATTTAGCTAATAAATTATTTATAGAAACTAACCCAGTTCCTGTGAAAACTGCATTAAACTTAATGGGAAAGGATGTTGGTGAATTAAGGCTTCCTCTTGCTGAAATGGAAGAAGAAAATTTAGAAATTTTAAAAGAAGCTTTAAAAGAAAATAATTTAATTTAAGGAGATAGATATGATAAAAGTTCTATTAAATGGCTGTTGTGGGAAAATGGGAAAAACAGTAACAGAGGCCTCTAAAAATTTCCCCAACATAGAAATAATAGCTGGTATTGATAAATTTTTTGATGATTCTTATAGTTATAAAATATTTAATTCTATAGAGAATGTAGATATTGATTATGATGTTTTACTGGATTTTTCAAGACCAGAAGCTCTTCAAGACTTATTAAATCTTAGTTTAAAAAAGAAAAAGCCAGTAATTTTATGTACCACAGGATATAATGAGAAAGAATTAAAACTAATTGAAGAGAAAAGCAAACTAATTCCTATATTTAAGTCTGCTAATATGTCTCTTGGTATTAATTTAATTAATTCCTTACTAAAGAAAGTAGTTCCTCTTTTATATAAGGATTATGATATTGAAATTATAGAAAAACATCATAATCAAAAGGTTGATTCTCCTAGTGGTACTGCATTATTATTAGCTGATACTATTAAGAATTCTATACCAAAGGAAACATCATATATTTATGGTAGAAATGGTATTAAGAAACGTTCTAAAGAAGAAATTGGAATTCATGTAATAAGAGGAGGATCTATCGTTGGAGATCATGAAATAATATTTGCAGGTACAGGAGAGGTTATAGAAATTTCTCACAAAGCAATTTCTCGCGAGGTATTTGCCATAGGTGCCTTAAAAGCCTGCGAATATATGGCACAAATTAGGGAAGCAGGATTATACAATATGGAAAACCTGCTAAATATTTAGTATAGATTATACCTTTAATATTAATATGAAAAAAGCCTCTATTCTTTTCAGAATAGAAGCTTTTTTAAATTTTATTAACTACTAAATAATATTATTATTCAGATGATTATTCTAAGTATGCATTAATAAAGTTAACATGTCCTAATGATGAAACGTGAACATCTTTAACATTTGAATTTGATGCTTTAACTGAAGTATAGTAGTAAAGTGGAATTACTGGCATTTCTTCCATTAATATATCTTCAGCAGCTCTCATTAATTCCCATCTCTTAGCAGCATCTTCTTCTACCTTAGCTTGAGCTATTAATGAATCGTATTCAGCATTATTAAATCCAGCATCATTCATACCACTGTTTGAAGCCCACATATCTAAGAATGACATTGGATCTTGATAGTCAGCTAACCAACCATGTCTAGCAATTTCATATTGTCCTTCATTTCTAGTTGTTTGGAATACCTTCCATTCTTGGTTAGATAATTCAACATTAACACCTATTTGAGCCCAATCTTGTTGAAGAACTTGAGCTATACTCTTATGAGAATCAAGAGTATTGAACATGTAAGATAATGTTGGAAGACCTTCACCATTTGGATATCCAGCTTCAGCTAATAACTTCTTAGCTTCTTCTATATTTGCAACATTTGCATCATAGTATTCTTTTGAAGCAAAATCTTCACCAGCTTCATTATATATACCTTGTGGTACAAAGCTATAAGCAGGAATTTGACCGCCCTTTGTTACATTTTCAACTAATGCTTTTCTATCAATTGCTAAGTTAAGCGCTTTTCTTACATTCTTGTTATTTAAAGCTTTTTTAGCATCTTCACTCATAGTACCTTGTTTACCAACATTAAGAACTACAAAATATGTTCCTAAGTTTGGATAAATAGTAACTAAACCTTCTTCTTGACCAGCTTCGATTTCATTTGTTGGAACTTTGTCTACCATATCAAAGTCACCAGCTTTTAATGAAGCATAAGCAGTAGTTTCGTCTTCAACCATCTTCATTACTAAAGAGTCAAGTTTTACTACGTCTTTATTCCAGTAATTTTCATTCTTTTCAAATACTAATTGATCTTTCATTGTCCATTCAACTAATTTGAAAGGTCCATTTGAAACATAAGTTTCTGGATTGTTTGCCCAATCAGAATTAGCAGATACTATGTCCTCTCTTAAAGGAGCATAAGTTGGGAATGCCATTAATTGTGGGAAATAAGCTGTAGGTGCTTCTAAAGTAACAACTAAAGTTCTATCATCTACAACTTCAATACCAACTTCTTCTGCAGTTGCTTCTCCTTGATTATACTTTTCACCATTCTTTAAATAGAATAGTTGATATGCATAAGTAGATGCAGTATCAGGATTTAGAGCTCTTAACCATGAATATTTAAAATCATTTGCAGTTACTGGCTCTCCATCTGACCATTTAGCATCTTCTCTTAATGTGAAAGTATACACTAATTGATCATCTGATACCTCAAATTTTTCTGCAACTCCAGGTACTGCTTTTTCGTTTTCATCCAGTCTTAAAAGACCTTCAAAAGCATTATTGATAATTGTAGATCCTCCAACTGATTCATTTAGTGATGGATCGATTGTCTTAGGGTCTTCACCTAGGTTAAAAACTAGAGTTTGACCTTCTGCTGCTGCATCTTTATTTCCACATCCAGCAAAAACAGACATTCCAAGTGCAAGTGTTAGTGCTACTGCACAAATTCTTTTTAACTTGTTTTTCTTCATAACATTTTCCCCCTTAATATTTTATTTTTATCTAAATTGCCTATGCAATTGATAACTTATTTTTCAAATAAATGACATGCCACAAAATGCCCTGGTTCTACTTCTTTAAGTTCAGGATTTACTTCCCCACAAATTGGCTTAGCATATTGGCATCTTCCCTTAAATCTACATCCAGGTGCAGGATCTATTGGAGATGGAATATCTCCTTGTAGAACTATTCTTTTATTATTTTTTGCAATCTTTGGATCAGCTATTGGAACAGCAGATAATAATGCTTGAGTATATGGATGTTTTGGTTTTGAATATACATCATTAGCTGGTCCTTTTTCAACCATTTGACCTAAGTACATTACCCCTATATGAGTTGATATATGTTTAACCATTGATAGGTCGTGTGCAATAAATAAATAAGTTAGTCCCAATTCTTCTTGTAATTCTTCTAACATATTTACTACTTGAGCTTGAATAGAAACATCAAGAGCAGATATTGGTTCATCACAAACTATAAAATCAGGCTGTACTGCAAGAGCTCTTGCAATACCAATTCTTTGTCTTTGTCCACCTGAGAATTCATGAGGATATCTACTAATATGACTTGAGTTTAAACCTACTCTATTTAATAAATACATTATTCTTTCGTTTCTTTCTTTGCCTTTAAATAATCCATGTATATCAATGGCTTCTCCAATTATATCGCCAACTGTCATTCTTGGATTTAATGAAGCATATGGATCTTGGAATATCATTTGCATATTCTTTCTTAAAGGAACCATTTGCTTTTCTGTATAATTTGTTATATCCTTACCATCAAAAATAATTTGACCTGAAGTTGGCTCATATAACTTTAATACTGTTCTTCCAGTTGTTGTTTTTCCACAACCAGACTCACCTACTAAACCTAAAGTTTCACCTCTATTAATTGTAAAAGAAACATTATCAACAGCCTTTACAAAGCTTGGTTTAGAGAATAATCCTTTATTTACAGGGAAGTATTTGCAAAGATTTTTAACTTCTATAATAACGTCTTTTTTCTTATCCATTATTCTTCCCCCTTCTTAATTGGTGCTTCCACCTTTGGTGCATTTTCATGATTTAACCAGCATGCAGCCTTATGTCCTTTTGAAATTTCAAATAAAGGCGGAAGATTATCAACACAAACCTTCATTGCATATTTACATCTTGCAGCAAAAGGGCATCCTGTTGGGGGTTTCAATAAGTCTGGTGGTTGACCTTCAATTGGTGTTAATTTTTCTTTTACATCACTTTTAGGATTAGGAACACTTTGTAATAATCCCCATGTATAAGGGTGTCTTGGATTATAGAAAATATCCTCGTCACTTCCTTGTTCTACTATTATTCCACCATACATTACATTTATTCTTGTACAAAGATCTGCAACAACCCCTAAATCGTGAGTTATTAATATTATTGAAGTATTTAACTTTTTCTTTAAATCCTTCATTAAATCTAATATTTGAGCTTGAATAGTAACATCTAAAGCAGTTGTTGGCTCATCAGCTATTATTAATTTTGGATCACAAATTAAGCTCATTGCAATCATAACTCTTTGTCTCATACCACCTGAAAATTCATGTGGATATTGTTTTAATCTTTTTTCCGGACTTGGAATACCAACTAATTTCAGCATTTCTATTGCTTTTTTGTTAGCTTCAGCCTTTGAAATTTTCTTATGTTTAATTAAATGCTCAGTTAATTGATCTCCAACGGTAAATAGCGGGTTAAGAGATGTCATAGGATCTTGGAAAATCATTGCCATGTCATTTCCTCTTAACTTTTGCATATCAGCCTCTTTAAGATTAGTTATGTCTTTACCATCAAAAACTATGCTATCGGCATTAATAACAGCATTTTCTTCTAATAATTTCATTATGGACATCATTGTTACTGATTTACCACATCCAGATTCACCAACTATACCTAAAGCCTCTCCCTTATCTAAGTGAAACGAAACGCCTCTAACAGATTGTACGTCACCTATATGTGTTTTAAAGGAGGTTCTTAAATTTTTAACTTCTAATAATTTTTCCAATGGTACCCCTCCTATTTCTTATTCTTTGGATCTAAGGCTTCTGTTAAACCATCACCAAATAAATTAAATGCTAATATTATTATACAAATCATACCTGCAGGGAATAGCAACTGATATGGTGCAGTAGTTAAAGCCCCACTTGCATCATTTGATAATGTTCCAAGAGATGCTAAGGGCGCATTAATACCTAATCCAATATAACTTAAAAATGCCTCAGTAAAAATTGCAGAAGGAATATTTAAAGTTAAAGTTACTAAAATGGAACCCATTGCATTTGGAATTAAATGCCTAAATAATATTCTTGAATTTTTTGCTCCTAATGCTTTAGCAGCAAGTACAAATTCCTGTTGTTTTAATTGAAGGATATCTCCTCTTACTATTCTAGCCATACTTACCCATGAAGATATAGCCATTGCTAGTATGATAGTACCAAGGCCTGTTTCGCTTTTACTTTTAAATGCAGCCATTAAAATAATTACGTATATTTGAGTAGGAATTGAATATAATACATCTATAATTCTCATCATGATGTTATCAACTCTACCACCTAGAAAACCTGCAATACCGCCATATAAAACCCCTATTACAACGTTAATTAGGGAAGCAGCAATAGCTATTATTAATGAATATCTAGCTCCATACATAACTCTTACAAATAAATCTCTACCTAAATCATCAGTACCAAACCAATGCTCAGCACTTGGTCTTAGATCTACGGCTTTAAGATTTGTTGCATCATAAGTATAACCCTTTATCTTTTCAAAGAGTATAGGTCCAAATATTGCAAATAAAATTGTTACTATTATCAAACATAGTGAAAAAAGCGCCAATTTATTTCTCTTTAATCTTCTCCAAGCATCAGCCCAATATCCAATACTTGGCCTAACTATTTGTTCAAATTCCTTTTCATTTTCTTTTAAAGGAGTAAATAGCTCTTTATCTATGTTTAAATTTGTTTTTAAGTCTTCCATTCCTTTACCCCCTTAGCTATCTAACTTAATTCTTGGATCTATAAATACATAAATTATATCAACTAGTAAGTTACATATAACGATAAATGTACAATAAAATGCTGTAACTCCTAATAATGATGTATAATCCCTATTACTTATAGTTAATGTAAACTCATTACCAAGACCAGGAATTGCAAATATCTTTTCCACTACAAAAGAACCAGTTAATATACCAGCTATTAGTGGTCCAAGATAAGTTACTACTGGAATTAATGAGTTTCTTAAAGCATGCTTAAGAATAACTGTTTTTTGACTTAAGCCCTTTGCTTTAGCAGTTCTAATGTAATCAGATTTTAATACATCAATTAATTTTCCTCTTGATAATCTTGTTATAGACGCCATTGAACTACCTGATAAGGCAATAACAGGCATAATAAAGTTTTCTGGTTTGCTTAATCCAGTTGCTGGTAATAATTTAAGCTTAGTTGTAAATATATAAACCAAAAATGTACCCATGACAAAACTAGGAATTGTTATTCCCAGTGTAGAAAGCACCATACAAACTCTGTCTGGCCATTTATCAACTTTTAATGCAGCTATTATACCTAAGCCTACACCAACACATAATGAAAATAAGATTGCTACAGAACCAACTTTAGCTGAGTTTGGGAAACTAGTTTTTATAATTGATAATACTGGTCTGCCTCTAAATACCATTGACTCACCAAAATCACCTTTAACCAAACCCGTAATATAAAGCCTATATTGTTCACTAAGAGGTTTATCTAGTCCATACTTTTCGTTTAATTGGGCTTTAGTTTCAGGTGTTACCTTTTCTCCATCAAAAGGACCACCAGGCATCATTCTTACTAAGAAGAACACAATTGTTATAACAGCCCAAATAGTAATTAAACTTAAGAAAACTCTCTTTCCGATATACTTTACCATTTGTTTTAACCCCCATTCATTGTTCTACACACATTCCAAATTGTAGATATTAATAATTATATTATATTATTCAAATTTGTCAATCAATATTTAAAATTTTGATTTATTATTTTGACAATATCATAATTTTCGCTTTTAAAATTTATATTTACGAAAAACCNAGAATTATTCCAGTAAACATTTACATTAGCTTTATTACTATATTTTTGCAAGTTTAAGCTTTTAAAGATTCATTTTTTTATTGATAAAATTCATAAGTTCAATTAATAAATTATTAATTATATACCGTTTTACAAATAATCCCATTT
>JGI24711J26586_10000563_pt1 | contig 28721 bp, 23 predicted proteins | sample BioPla3DNA1_FD_26586 | JGI IMG/M metagenome (IMG submission 26586)
GGCTTTAAGCATACCGGTGTATTTCCCGAACAGGCTGTAAACTGGGATTGGATGACGGAGAAAATAAAAAAATCAGGAAGAGAAATACGTGTGCTGAATTTATTCGGATACACCGGCGGAGCCACTCTTGCCTGTGTTTCATCAGGAGCTTCGGTATGTCATGTGGATGCTTCAAAGGGCGTTGTGTCATGGTGCCGTGAAAACGCGGAGCTTTCAGGCTTTGCTCAAAGACCGATAAGATATATTGTCGATGACAGCATGAAATTTGTTGAAAGGGAAATACGGCGCGGCAAGACATATGATGCGATAATAACCGATCCACCGTCTTATGGGAGAGGCCCTAAAGGGGAAATATGGAAAATAGAAGATGAGATGTATAAACTATTGTCCGAATGTGCCCGACTTCTATCCAAAGACCCGTTGTTTGTGCTCGTAAATTCATATACGACCGGGTTTTCTCCTTATGTTCCGGCGAATATAATGGATATGACTTTCAAAAAAACGGCGGGCGGCAGAATAACCGCGGGCGAAGTGGGCCTTCCGGTAAGAGACAGTGATATTGTTCTGCCGTGTGGGGTATACGCGCGCTGGGAGAACAACAGATACATCGAGAATCTTTAATTATACCTTGAAAGGTGGCTCCATAAGGGTTATCATAGAAACATATTTAAATGGATTATCAGGAGGATGATGCTTTCAGTGGAATTGAAAGAAAGATACGATTGTATCATTAATGCCCTGCATGATAAAAAAGCAAAGGATTTAAGAGTTATTGACATCCATCAGCTTACTACAATTGCGGATTACTTTATCATATGCAGCGGTACATCGACGACGCATATAAAAACCCTTTCCGATGAGGTAGAGCAAAAGCTTAAGGAGAAAAACGTAAATCCTCTCAGAAGGGAAGGGTATAACAGCGCAAGGTGGGTACTATTGGATTATGGTGATATAGTGGTTCATATATTTCATGAAGAGGATCGTGAATACTACAATCTGGAACATTTATGGCAGGACGGAAAAACCGTTGTGCTTGATTCAATAAATTAACCTTCAATGTCGGGTGAATAGATTAGAGCGGTTACTCTTGGTTTAACGATTGTTTTGCTGTGTTCCGATATATTTTTTGAATCTTAACAATGCTTGTGTAGGAGGAGTAAGAATGTCTTATTCAACTAAGATAGACAAAAAGTGGCAGAAAAGATGGGAAGAAACCGGTCTTTACAAATTTGACAGAGAAAATATTGAAAAAAAGCTGTATTGCCTTGAGATGTTTTCATATCCGTCTGGAGCCAATCTTCATGTAGGCCATTGGTACAATTTCGGGCTGACCGATTCGTGGGCCAGGATGAAGCGGCTGCAGGGGTATAATGTTTTTCACCCTATGGGATTTGATGCATTTGGGCTGCCTGCCGAAAATTATGCGATTAAAACGGGAATACACCCTAAAGATTCAACATACAGCAATATAGAAACAATGGAGAAACAGCTTAAGGANATGGGTGCAACCTACGACTGGGATTATGAGATTATTACCTGTGATCCCGAATACTATAAATGGACGCAGTGGATATTTCTAAAGCTCTATGAAAAAGGGCTTGCATACCGTAAAAAGGCGCCGGTTAACTGGTGCCCAAGCTGTAAAACAGTATTGGCCAATGAGCAGGTAGTTGACGGAAGCTGCGAACGATGCCACAACGAAGTAACAAAAAGAGATCTTACACAGTGGTTTTTTAAGATTACCGAGTATGCGCAGGAGCTACTGGATTGTATTCCGGGCCTTGACTGGCCAGAAAAAACAAAAAAAATACAAACAAACTGGATCGGCCGCTCCGAAGGCGCGGAGGTGGAGTTTAAGGTTGACGGCAGTGACATATCCTTTAAAGTATTTACAACAAGGGCGGACACGCTTTATGGAGTAACATACGTTGTCCTGGCTCCTGAAAGTGAATTTACCGATTTGGTGACAACGGAAAAATACCGGAAGCAGGTTGAAGAATACAAGATATTTGCCCAAAAACAAACCGAAATTGAAAGGATGTCCACAGTAAAGGAAAAAACCGGAGTTTTTACCGGGGGATACGCGATTAATCCCGTCAACAATGAAAAAATCCCGATATGGATATCGGACTATGTCCTTGCCGGGTATGGAACCGGCTGTGTAATGGCCGTTCCCGGTCATGACGAAAGAGACTTTGAATTTGCGCAAAAATTTAACCTTCCAATTAGAAGAGTTATTAGCGGCAGAGACGGAATGCCCGATGAGCTTCCCTTTATTGAATACGGCGTGCTTACCGATAGTATGGAGTTTTCCGGAATGACGTCCGAAAAAGCAAGGATTGAGATTGTAAAGAAGCTTGAAAAGGAAGGAAAAGGCGAAATAAAGGTGAACTACCGGTTAAGGGACTGGCTTGTGTCAAGGCAGCGGTATTGGGGAGCGCCTATTCCGATTGTTTACTGCGATCACTGCGGAACGGTACCTGTACCTGAGGAGCAGCTTCCCGTTGAGCTACCGTATGACGTTGAATTTACGCCCGATGGCGAATCCCCGCTGTTAAAGTGCGAATCATACATTAATACCGTATGCCCGGAATGCGGAAAACCTGCCAGACGTGATCCGGATACATTGGATACTTTCGTATGTTCATCGTGGTATTTTCTGAGGTATGCGGATAACCGCAACGATAAAGAGGCATTCAACCGCGAATGGATAAATAAGCTTCTTCCGGTTGATAAATATGTGGGAGGAGCCGAGCACGCTTCGATGCACCTTCTTTATGCAAGGTTCTTCACAAAGGCATTGCGTGATATGGGTTATCTTGATTTTGACGAACCGTTCCTGTCACTTGTTCATCAGGGAACGATCCTTGGGCCGGATGGAGCCAGGATGAGCAAATCAAGAGGAAATACAATATCACCGGATGAATATATCGAAGAGTACGGATCAGATGTATTCAGGCTGTATCTGGCTTTTGGCTTTGCGTATACAGAGGGAGGCCCGTGGAGCGATGAAGGGATTAAAGCAATTTCCCGGTTTATAGGCCGTGTGGAAAGGCTTGTTGAAAGCCTTTCGTCCGACAGCGATAAAACAGGTTCCGACCTGTACGGACCGAATGAAAAAGAGCTTGCATTTGTCCGAAACACCGCTATAAAGAGTGTAACGGAGGATGCCGGCAGGTTCCAGTTTAACACGTCCATCGCACGTTTAATGGAGCTTGTAAACGCACTGTATAAATATGACGCGCTTGATAACAAAAACAGAAAATATTTCGAGGAAACGCTCCGGGATTTACTGATTATGCTTGCTCCTTTTGCTCCGCATTTTACGGAAGAAATGTGGGAAAGAATGGGATATCCGTATTCCATTTTCAATCAGAGCTGGCCTTCATATGATCCCGAAGCACTTAAAAGAGATACAATTGAGCTTGCTGTACAGATAAACGGACAGGTGAAGTATAAAATTGAAGTGCCGGCTTCGGCGGAAAACAAGGAAATTGAAGACGCCGCCCTTAACGATGAAAAAGCCGCTGTTTTTCTGAAAGACAGGGAAATTATCAAAGTTATTGTTGTAAAAGGCCGCCTTGTAAACATTGTTGTTAAAAAATAGTTAATGAAGACGGGAATAATCAGCTTATTTAGTCAGGTGGAGGTTTCCACCTGACTAAATAAGCGAAACGAATTGAGTTTTTTATAGCTTCACATCCTGCCAGACCCCGTCAATAAGTACCCGCTGTGTTGTGTATCCTGCTGATTTAATCATTGTTAAAGCCTTTTCATAATAAGCGTCGATCCAGTCAGGATTGTGCGCATCGGAATTCAATACGACAGGTATCTCCATTTCACGCATCATTTTCATGATCCACACCGAAGGATACACTTCCGTTGTATATCCTCTTGAAATTCCTCCCGTATTTACTTCAACTATAATTCCTTTATTCTTAATTTCGTTCAGTGCTGTTTCAACAGCAAGACGGTACCATTGAAATTTTTCGGAGAAAAAGCGATCGCCGGCATTGTTTTTTTTCAGTATATCAATATGCCCCGCAATATCCGGCGGACGTTTAGAAATCATTTCGGTAAGCAGGCTGTAATAAGCTTTTACCATTGCTTCCACGTCACCATCGAAAATTGTATTAAGCGTTTCGAGAAATTCTTCCGGTGTACCGTCAAGCGCCATATAGCGGTTATTTTCTTTACTGTATATAAAATGGATGGCTCCTATCGTATAGTCCAGCCCCGGTATACAGCGGTAATCCGGGCTGTTCGGATAATAATCCGTTTCAAGACCGGTATATACCTGTATGCGGTTTTTATATTTCTCCTTCAAACGGAGGATTGTTTCGATATAATCGTTAAGAAGCTCCTGTTTCATATTCCAGTCGGTTTCAAACAAAACCGGTGCATGACTTGAAAAACCGATAGCGGTAAAACCTTTTTCAACAGCAGCACGGACATAATCCTCGGGATGCATGGATCCGTCGCAGAAATAGCTGTGTGTATGATAAGTTGTTAGCATAGTATCTCCAATCCTATTTTAGCTTTAGTTTATTTGCGAGATTCGAAATATTTACCTTATTTGCCAGGTTTGAAATATTCAGTGAAAGCAATTCTACATAACGCTTAATCTTTTTCGTAGTGGTTTTTTCAAATTCCTCTTCACGTATATCGAAATGCTTTATTTTCTTATAACCCGTCAATTTTTTGTTTGCTTTTTTAACCTCGGCTTTTATTAGCTTTTCGAGCTCTTCCTTTTCGGGTGCCTGGCCGAACTGTTCAATTATAGCCTCCATGTTAGGCACTATCTGGGCACATACAATTGTTTCTTCGTCATCTTCGCTGTCAACCCCGTATACAAGCGATTCCTTTATGTATTCACTTCTGTTCAGATAAAGCTCGATATCCTCAGGATAAATATTTTTCCCGTTTTTCGTGACAATTACATTCTTTTTCCTTCCGGTTATAAATAAAAATCCGTCCCTGTCTATATAACCAAAGTCTCCGGTGCAGAGCCATCCGTCTTTAAAAACCTCTTCAGTGGCTTCCCGGTTTTTATAATAACCAAGCATTACATTATCGCCCTTAACAAGTATTTCACCTTTTTTATCTTTGCCTGGATTTTCAATTTTAACCTGGACTCCGGCCAGGGGGAAACCGACAGAACCGTCTTTATACACCTCAAGGCGATTCACCGCAACAATCGGAGAACATTCGGTCAGCCCGTACCCCTGAAGGAGATTGAAACCCATTGCCCTTAATGCCTTTGATACTTTCGGGTTCAATGCCGCGGCGCCGGATATTATTATTCTAAGATTCCCTCCAAGGCTGTCATGTACCTGACTGAACAGTTTTCTGCGGATATCAATGCCGAGATTTTTCAGCAGAGGAGCAATAAACAAACCAAACTTAAGTTTTTTGTACGAATGTTCTTTTTTCGCTTTCTTAACAATCTTCTGGTATACGGATTCTAAAATTAAAGGCACCGACATTAGCAAAGTAGGCTTATATTCCTGTATATTTTTTGATATATGACGCAAACCTTCGCAAAAACCAATTGAAATACCAAGGTATACCATCGTTAAAAACCCGGCGGTACATTCATATGTATGGTGAAGCGGAAGAATCGACAGGATACTGTCATTGTGATCGGCATAAATTAACTGGGAAACAGCCATTATGTCATGGCAGATATTTTTATGCGAAAGCATAACCCCTTTTGACGTATCGGTTGTGCCCGACGTGAAGATAAGCATGTTCATGATTTCGGGGTTTATTTCGGCGTCAATATAATCGCGGTTTCCTTCGTTAATAAGCTGCTGCCCTTTATCAATCAGCTTTTGAAGAGACAAAACACCATTCTCATCTTCCTTATGATCCATACTGATAATATATTTAAGATAAGGAAGAGCATCTTTTACTTTCATTAAGCTGTCGAGGTAACCGGCCGAAGTTATAACGGCTTGTGCTTCCGAGCGTGAGAGAAGGGACGCCAGCTCATTTTCGGGAAGTTCCTTGTCAAGCGGCACAATAACTCCAGCTCCGTTAACAACAGCAAGATATGTAAGACACCATTCATAGCGGTTTTCACTGAGAACGGCGATCATCGCATCCTTTAAACCAAGATTTATGAAAGCGGAACCCAATGCGTTAATTTGGTCTTGAAACTGCTTGAATGTAACGGAATAAAAATTGCCATCTTCGTCCTTAAGTGTAAAGGCGCTGCAGTCGGAGAATTTTTCGGCACTTTGATTAACCATGTCTTTAAGGCTTACGATCTTGCGTACTTTAAAGTATTCATGAACTTTTTTAGCCATATATTACCCACCTCGACTTTTATTTTAAATGAAAGCAGATTCCTGAACAAGCGGATTAAATAGCGGAGAATATGTAACAAGCCGCCGGAATGTATTAATACTATTATATCCAACCTTGACGATTGTTTCAATCAACCGGAAAAAATAAAAGATTCAGCTGTTCAATATCTTGTTTAATACTTCCATTTTTTCGTTTGAAGGGGGTAGAACATCACCGAGAGTGTATGGAATGCCAAGCTCCTTCCATTTATATTCTCCCAATTTATGAAATGGCAGCAATTCGATTTTTTCAACGGTTGAAAATCCCGAACAGAAATTTTTCAAAGCTGTTATATAAGCAGGAGAATCGGTAAGACCGGGTACGACCACTGAACGTATATGAAATGGTTTGCCGATATCATTCAGGTACTTTGCAAAAGAAAGTACCGTTTGATTTACGGCGGCAGTGATATTTTTATGCATGTCCGGCTCAATATGTTTTATATCAAGAAGTACAAGATCCGTGTATTCCATCAGTTCATCCAGATCCTCAGACCGGACGGCCGAACCGTTTGTGTCAAGGCAGGTATGAATTCCTCTATCACGGCAGAGTTTAAAAAGCGCTGTAACAAATTTAATCTGCAGCAGCGGCTCGCCTCCCGAAACGGTGATTCCTCCGCATGATGCGTCAAAATACGGTTTATAGCGTGCGGCCATTTCCGCTATTTCTTCGGCACTGTATTCGCTGCCTGCCGATAATGGCCATGTATCCGGATTGTGGCAGTATATGCAGCGGAAATTACAGCCCTGCAGAAAAACCACAAACCTTATTCCCGGCCCGTCAGCCGTCCCAAATGTTTCAAAAGAATGAATCCTGCCGTTCATAATACCTCCTTTTAGCCAGGTTTTTACATTGCCTGGTGAAAGGTCCTGGAAATAACTTCCGCCTGCTGTTCTTTCGTAAGGCGTATGAAATTTACCGCATATCCTGAAACGCGGATTGTAAGCTGCGGGTACTTTTCAGGATGTTCCATTGCATCCTCTAAAGTTGAGCGGTCAAGGATATTTATATTAACGTGATGCCCTCCCTGCATAAAGTAACCGTCAAGCAGGGCGCCGAAATTTCTTCGCTGGATAATGGGTTCTTTTCCGAGTGCTTTAGGTACAAGTGAAAGTGTAAGGGATATTCCGTCCCTGCAGCTTGAGTAAGGCAGTTTAGCAAGGGAATTCAGACAGGCAAGAGCACCCATAATGTCTCTGCCGTGCATCGGATTGGCTCCGGGTGCGAAAGGTTCTCCGAATTTTCTACCATCGGGTGTCGAACCGGTCTTTTTACCGTAAACAATGTTTGATGTTATTGTAAGTATCGAAAGCGTATGCTCGGCGTTCCGGTAAGCGTTGTTTTTTTTCAATTCATTAATGAAGCCTTTGACAATCATACATGCTATACTGTCGGCTCGGTCATCATCGTTACCGAATTTTGGGTATTCCCCCTTAATTTCAAAATCCGTTATTAACCCCTGGCTGTTTCGCACTGTTTTCACATATGTGTATTTTATCGCACTTAATGAATCAACGAGAACGGAAAGGCCGGCTATTCCAAAAGCCATATACCTGTGCACGTCGGTATCGTGCAGTGCCATCATCAGCCGTTCGTACGCGTATTTATCGTGCATGTAATGAATTGTGTTCATTGTGTTTACATACAGCCTTGCAAGCCACTTCTGTAAATTGGCAAACCTTGTGTAAACTTTGTTATAGTCCAGATATTCATCAGGATATATTTCGGTTTCGGGCGCTATCTGTTCACCAGTGATTTCGTCCTTGCCGCCGTTAAGAGCCAGAAGCAGAAGTTTCGGCATATTGCATCTTGCGCCGAAAAACTGCATATCCTTGCCTAGACTCATAGCGGAAACACAGCAGGAAATACCGTAGTCATCCTGGTATAACGGCCTCATTATATCGTCGTTTTCAAACTGTATTGAGCTGGTATTCATCGAAATATCGGCGCAAAACAGTTTGAAAGGCTCAGGCAGGCGGGTTGACCATAAAACAGTAAGATTTGGTTCTGGAGCCGGTCCAAGGTTCAAAAGTGTTTTCAAAAACCTGTAGGTTGTTTTTGTTACCATATGCCTCCCGTCACGGCACATACCTGCAAGCGCTTCGGTTATCCACACCGGATCGCCGGCAAAAAGCTCGTTATATTCAGGAGTGCGCAGGTGGCGAATAAGGCGGAGCTTTATTACAAACTGATCAATCAATTCCTGTGCTGTTTCTTCGGTTAAAAGGCCGTTGGCGAGATCCCTCTCAATATAAATATCAAAAAACGTGTTTACCCTGCCAAGTGAATTCGCCGCTCCGTTTGTTTCTTTCATTGCGCCAAGGAATGCGAAATAGGTCCATTGCACAGCTTCGGTTGCGTTTCCTGCAGGCTTTGAAATATCAAAGCCATATGAAAACGCCATCGCCGCAAGATCCTTTAAAGCCTGTATCTGTTCGGAAACCTCTTCTCGAAGCCTTATCACTTCATCATTCATGTCCATATCAAGGATAATATCCAAATCCTGCTGCTTTTCCCTTATGAGAAAATCGACACCATACAACGCAACTCTTCTGTAATCGCCAATAATGCGCCCACGGCCGTAAGCATCAGGAAGTCCGGTAATAACTCCGCTGCGCCGGGCCTTCCTCATTTCCTTTGTGTAGGCGTCGTATACTCCGTCATTATGGGTTTTCCTGTAAGCTCTGAATATACCGCTAATATCTTCCGGGAGAGAGGTATTATACGCTTCACATGATTTTTCGGCCATGCGTATTCCTCCATTTGGATATATGCCTCGTTTAAGCGGAGNGTCNGTCTGAAGTCCGACGATTACTTCAAGATCCCTGTTTATATATCCGGCCGGGTAGCCTGTAATTCTTGACACTGTGCCGGTATCAATATCCAAAACTCCGCCTTTTTTAATTTCACTGTTAAGCAGTTCCTTGCATATATTCCATAACGCGGTGGTTTTTTCGGTCGGCTCCGAGAGAAAGGAAGCGTCCTCGTCATAGGGGGTATAGTTTTTACGTATGAAGCTGCCGACATCAATGCAGGTTTGCCAGCTTCCGGGTTTAAAACCTTTCCATTCAATACGATTCATTGAAATCCCCTCCAATCCATACGTTTAAATAAAAACAGGGCACTTTCCTTTCGAAAGTGCCCAGGCGGTCGGCTATTAAAAATCATACTCCCCTGTGGTATCCCACATTGTCCGCCAGTTGTATGATTTATATTTCTAATTTGTCAATTTAAAGTATACTATCCGAGCCAAAAAAAGTCAATAAGTCAAGCTGGATTTTGCTATAGCTCTTTTTAATTTGTTACTGCTTATGCGTCTAAAGAATGACGTGCGTAAACAATGCCAGAAAAACAGTAAACGAAACACCCGAACCAAAGCCGTGTACCTGCTGGAATGCGTCAGCAATGCCTCAACCCGCTTAACCAAAGCCGCGTACCTGCTGCAACGCGTCAGCAATGCCTCGACCCGCGAAGCAAGCCCTGCGGGAATAATGTTGGAAACTGTTTTTGAACTAATGTACAATTGTTCAAAAAGTGCAACGTTGAAATAATTTTGTAATGAAATGGCGGCTTTAAACGGCTTGTTTTTTGTTGAAACCGGTTCATCCATATGATATGATAAAAATCAGAAATATCCAAAATCCTGTCGAAAGAGGAGAATTCCAGATGAGCGATGTATTAAAGATAAATGCGTGTGTGTATTCGCGCATAGGGTATGAAAGAGAGTCTAACCGTGATGATTTCTACATGAACGGCAAATTTTTGTCTGAACACCACCTTGATAATATGCAGGCGTCAATGGAAAACAGGGGAACTGAATATTTCTTTGCTGTGGCTGATCATATGGAATTTTCCGATGACGAGCAGAGAGCGAGTTTTTCCATACTGCGCGAGGTTGGAAAGTATCACGAAAAAATATCCGTCCATGAAGGAGATTTGGATTTCAAAACAAGAGAATTAGCTTCACGTGTTCAGGAAACGGGAAAATACCTTGACAGTTTCCTCGATATAAGAAATGTTCCCGATACCGACCCTGCCAGGCAGATGGGTTTTGCAGGGCTTTTGCTTTCCGACGGGAAAGCTGTCGGTTCCTCTTATGGAACATGCCATATATATTTCTGCCGAGGGAACGTTTTCAAGCATATGACGGATGACCGTTCCAAATCTAAAAGGCTTGTCAATTTAGGTATTATTTCTGATGAAGAAGCCGAAAGCATACAAGAATACATGGCTGCGGATGAGGATGAAAAAACATTGCTGTTGTCCGAACCCATTGAATTGGTGGAAGGCGATAAATTCCTTTTGGTTAGTGACGGAGTATACAATGCTTTAGGGGAAGAATACCTTCAGGACATTCTTTCAATGCGCAGTGACAGTACATATATTGCCTACCGTATAATTTCCGAGGCTGCAAAACGCAGTTCTGAAGATGATATGACAGCTATGGTTGTTCGTATTGAGAGGATATCCTCCGGTTCCGGAACTGTAAGAAAATCATCGGAAAGACCAAAAGTATCCGCTCTTAAAAAAAGTGCTCCTCCTCCCTCGTATAAGTATAAAAAACAGGGAGGCATTAAGAAATATGAAAATCTGATATATTACGGTTGTGTCGTACTTACTGCGGTACTGCTTATTCTGATAGTTGTCCTTTTAATAAAAAATATATATAAAAGGATGAATGAATTTGAAGACACAACCCCTGACACGAGTATTACTGACACGACAATAACTCCGCCGCCCGATACTGACGATGAGTCCGCACCGGAAACCACGCCGGAGGCCACACCTGAGACTACCCCGGAAGCTACGCCGGAGCCGACTCAAGCTGAAATCCGGGAGTATACGGTAAAGTCTGGTGATACGCTTTCATCAATTGCAAGGGAGTTTTACGGCGATAACTGGATATATGTTGAAAAATTAGGCAGGTACAATAAAATACCGGCGCCATACGACAGCATAATTGTTGGCCAGGTACTGAAAATTCCTACGAAAGAAGTACTAAATGCGCAGGATTAAGATAAGAAAATAAAAGGGCAAAATGGTCCGGACTTTACACTCCGGACCATTTTTGATATTAGTGAATTGCCTGTTACAGTTTTTTGTAGTCCAAGATAATCAGACAAGCAGCCTGTCTATCAGTGTATGCCCGCGTTCAATAAAAACACCGGTTGACGCGGCGTCTTTTTCGGTAAAACGCGGCGTTTTGCCTGAACTTATACTGCCGGTGCTTCTATATATTGCAAACGGCACGGGCTCGCGTGAATGTGTTCTCGTTGAAATCGGAGTCGGATGATCCGGAAGCAGCAAAATAGAGTAGTTCCATTTCGCAAGACCTTCTAAAAGAGGTGTAAGAAGCTCTGAATCAATTTTTTCAATTGATTGGATTTTTTCCTTGACGAGTCCCTGATGCCCGCATTCATCCGGAGCCTCCACATGAATATAAACAAAGTCACTTCCGTTTTCAAGTTCATTTAATGCGGCTTTTGCTTTACCAATGTAATTTGTATGTATATTTCCAGTTGCCCCTTCAACATGAACGGGTTTTAAGCCTGCTAATATCCCAATCCCATGTATCAGATCCACTGCCGATATAACGCTTCCGGTAAGGTTATATTTTTTGCTGAATTGATCTAATTTCGGCTTCTTCCCTTGTCCCCACAGCCATATGGAAGATGCGGGGTTTAGCCCATTTTTTTCACGTAACAGATTTACAGGGTGGGTTTTTAATATTTTTTCACTTTTCTTCATTAATGATATAAAAATTTCGCTATTTTCTCCCTTGGGAAGAAACGAAGTAATTTTTTTTCCGCTGATATCATGCGGAGGAGTAAAAGAAACCCCTTCCTCTCCATTTTTCCAGATAAGGCAATGCCTGTAGCTAATACCTGAATAAAATGAAAAAGATTCCGAATTAAGTTCGGCAGCTATCGTCTTAATAAGGGCGTGCGCCTCTTTGGTAGTGATTTCTCCGGAGCTGTAATCTACCATAGTCTTTTCTTCATATAAATTTTCGGGCGACAAAGTTACAAGATTGCATCGCAAAGCGATATCGGTATCGGTCATACTGATACCCATGCTTGCTGCTTCAAATGGTGAACGCCCCGTATAATAAACTCCAGGTTCATATCCGAAAACAGATAAGTTAGCAACGTCGCTTCCGGGAGGCATCCCGTCAGGGATGGTTTTCACAAGGCCTATATCCCCGTTTCGCGCAAGAAAATCCATATTAGGTTTATTTGCGGCTTCAAGGGGTGTCTTGCCGCCCAGAGCGGAGACAGGACAGTCGGCCATCCCGTCACCTAATAAAACCACATATTTCATATAAATTCACCTTTTTGCCGGATAAAAAACTGTTCAGTTATCCGATTAAGCTGCATTAGCGCTATCCGAGCATCGAAAGCAGTACGCCCGCAGCAACGGCCGAACCGATAACACCGGCAACATTAGGACCCATAGCATGCATTAAAAGAAAATTCTGGGGATTTGCTTCCTGGCCGACTTTTTGTGAAACACGTGCTGCCATTGGAACTGCAGATACTCCGGCAGAACCTATTAACGGATTTATTTTTCCTCCCGAGAATATATACATCAATTTACCGAATAGAACTCCGGATGCTGTTCCAATACAGAATGCGACGAGACCAAGCCCAATAATAAGCAGTGCCTGAATACCGAATCCCGGCTGACTGAGTTTATCCGCACTTGCTGTAGAGCCTACTGTCAACCCAAGAAAAATTGTAACAATATTAATAAGCGCATTCTGGGCAGTATCATTCAGCCTTTCGACAACGCCGCTTTCNCTGAACAGGTTTCCAAGCATAAGCATTCCTACAAGAGGTGCCGACGAAGGGATGATAAGTATCACAAGCACACATACAACAATCGGGAAAAGAATTTTTTCAAGCTTTGACACAGGCCTGAGCTGTTTCATTATAACCTCGCGTTCCTTTTTCGTAGTAAGAGCCTTCATGATCGGAGGCTGAATTACTGGCACCAGAGCCATATATGAGTATGCCGCAAGGGCGATAGGTCCAAGAAGCTCGGGAGCTAACTTTGACGTAAGCCAAATAGCGGTAGGACCGTCTGCTCCGCCGATTATTGCAATTGAACCCGCCTGCTGAGGGGTAAAAGCGCCAAATGCCATAGCCCCTATATATGTTCCGAATATGCCAAATTGCGCGGCCGCGCCAAGTAAAAGGCTTTTCGGGTTTGCGATAAGAGGACCGAAGTCTGTCATAGCACCTATGCCAAGAAAAATAAGCGGGGGATAAATACCAAGTTTTACTCCCAGATACAATAAATCCAACAGGCCTCCGTTGTGGAGAATTGCGCCGTAATCCAAAGGCTGGGCATCCCATAGTTCCGGATGCATTAATCCGCCAAGCGGAAGATTTGCAAGCAGCATTCCAAATGCAATAGGAACCAGCAGAAGCGGTTCATATTTTTTTGCAATCGCAAGGTATAAAAAGAATAAAGCCAAAACAATCATAATAAGATGCAATAAGGTAATATTTGCAAATCCGGATTCAGCGGCAAGCGCTTTTATCGCGTTTGTGAAATCATACCACATTAATCATAACCTTCCTTTTAAACATAATATATAATAAAACGAGGCGTAAGATGGTAACCCACCTAAGCCTATAGTTTGGAAAGGATATACTCATTCCTTCCGGCAACATTCCATATCGGTGTTGTATGACCAATCCTTTTTATGGATCTGACCGTATACCCGGTATTTGTACTCTGCATACATGCCGACACCGCAGCCGTAATAACGGCGAGCAATTCGGGACTAATGCTATCAGCCGGCAAAGCATTGTTTTCGGATGCCGGCTTTTGAACATTGTTATTTTGTTTTACGGAACTGTATTCATGGTTATTAGGTTTTTGAGCCTTTATCCGGATTAACCTTGAATAAATAACAATACACAGAATAATGAGCAGCAGTGCACAGAACACAACAAACATGCCGACCAAAGTCACAATTAATGAATTCATATTTTGCACCTCCCTAAGAAGTCAAATTTATTGATAACTAAAAAACCGTTCCTGCTAAAAGTACCATAATACACGCCTATAGTCAATAATAAAACAAAGGAACCTTACAAGTTATACTTTTTATAAGTCAATATTCTCCACCTTTTGTGTTTTTTATAATACTGACAAAACAAGTTTTATTTGGCATACTCATAATATTGGTATATTATATGAACAAAAAAATTTTTACGCTAAGGAAGGAGAGTGTATTAAATGGCAAACTGCCAGCCTGTTCCTTTAAACAAGGTAAAGATATCCGACCTTTTCTGGTCGAAGTATGTAGAGCTGGTACGCAATACGGTGATACCGTACCAGTGGGAGGCTCTGAATGATCGTGTTCCTGATGCGGAACCAAGCCATGCGGTGACAAATTTACGGATTGCCGCCGGTCTTGAGGAAGGAGAATTTAGGGGCTTTGTATTTCAGGACAGTGATGTGGCCAAATGGATTGAAGCCGTGGGTTACAGCCTGCAATCCCACCCCGATTCCGAATTGGAAGCCGCGGTGGACAGTATCATTGACATAATTGAAAAAGCCCAGCAGCCGGATGGCTATCTTAATACACACTTTACTATAAAGCAACCGGATAAAAGATGGACAAACCTGCATGAATGTCATGAATTATATGTGGCCGGTCACATGATCGAAGCTGCCGTTGCGTATCACGAAGCTACAGGGAAGAAAAAGCTTCTTGATATAATGTGCCGTTTTGCGGACTATATTGATACCGTATTCGGTCCTGAACCTGAAAAAATTCATGGTTACGACGGACATCAGGAAATAGAGCTTGCACTTGTTAAGCTTTACAGAGCAACGGGGAATGAAAGATATTTAAAGCTTAGCAAGTATTTCATTGATGAACGGGGAAAGGAGCCGAATTTTTTCAATATTGAATGGGAAAAGCGCGGCAGATATTCTTTTTGGACCAACACTGTTTCAAAAAAGCCTGATCTCAAGTACTGCCAGGCACACAAACCGGTGCGGGAACAGAAATCCGCGGTTGGCCATGCGGTTCGGGCAGTTTATATGTATGCCGGCATGGCGGATATAGCGGCGGAAACAGGAGATAACGAACTGATGGATGCCTGCAGGGTATTGTGGGACAACATTGTTTCCAAACAGATGTATATTACCGGAGGAATAGGTTCGACGCACCACGGGGAGGCGTTCACTTTTGACTATGATTTACCGAATGATACGATTTATGCTGAAACATGTGCATCGATAGGATTAATCTTTTTTGCCAACAGGATGTTGAATATCGAGCAAAAGAGCATATATGCCGATGTAATGGAGCGAGCGCTGTATAATAATGTACTTGGCGCGATGTCACTTGATGGAAAACGGTTCTTTTATGTAAATCCCCTTGAGGTTTGGCCGGAAGCATCTGAGAAAAATCCCGGCAGATTCCATGTGAAGCCTGTACGTCAAAAATGGTTTGCCTGTGCATGCTGCCCGCCTAATGTAGCAAGGCTGCTGACATCTTTAAATAATTACATATACTCAAAAAATAACAATACCGTATATATACATCTTTATATTAGCGGTGAGGCCGAAATTGAGCTTGAAAACGGAAAATTGATTCTTAATCAGTGCAGCAGATACCCATGGGACGGAAATGTTAAGATAGGCGTCGTTTTAGAAAGCATAAGCCCGGTATCTATTGCGCTTCGTATTCCAAGCTGGTGCAGGAAATGGTCCGTTTATGTAAATGGTGAAGAAGTTAATCCGGAGCTTGTGAATGGCTATGCATTTGTTAAACGCGTCTGGCGTGAAAACGATGAAATAGAACTAAAGATGGATATGCCGGCGGAGTTTATATGGTCAAATCCGAATGTCCGCGCGAATGCAGGTAAAGTCGCGATTCAAAGAGGGCCGATTGTATACTGCATTGAAGAGGCGGATAACGGACGAAACCTTTCTGCAATTGAGATTGACACAACGTCAGGCCTTACAATTGAAACCGATAAGGCAGTACTTGGAGAAGGAGTAATTATAAAGGGAAAAGGCCTGCGGACAATTGATGATGGCTGGCAAAACGACTTGTATAAACCGTGTGAAATAAGCAAAAAAGAAGTGGAAATAAAGGCTGTTCCGTATTTTGTATGGGGCAACAGAGAACCCGGCGAGATGACCGTCTGGATACGGTCATTGAATTAATATATGACATACCAAATTGGACTATAGACATGGGGACGGTTCTCTTGTCTAAGCCAGAGTACGGATCGAAACCATTGAAAAAGTTTAAACTTAATTGTATCGATATGGGTATTGCGCTATGCCATATTTGTGAAGTGAGTGAGACTTTCGGCCATAATTTACTATATTAAAGCTACGATATTATTATTAAGAAAAGAGATAAGCCGGAATTGTTTATGTTTTAATGTTGCAGCTTTTTCATACTTTAGGTTATAATAATTTTATTATTAGTTGCGGTTTTTTGGAAAAATCAGACACTTTACCTGGAAAGCTCTGTTTCATGAATTTTGTGAGTGAACCAATAAATGTTTGTAACAAAACTCCGCTTTCAGAAATAAATAAATTCTATGGAGGTACGATCGCATGGCCAAAGTTACTGAGGATATGATAATAAGGGATGTGCTGGTAATGGATGAAGGTACTGCCCCCGTATTTATGAAGCATGGAATGCACTGCTTGTTCTGCCCGTCTGCATCATCGGAAAGCATTAAAGATGCATGCGCTGTCCACGGTATAGACCCGAAAAAGCTGATTGATGATTTGAATGAGTACCTGGAAGGGAAATAATCGGATTTCTATCCTCCGCCATTTCAATCATATGCAATGGTTTGCTTTATAGTAAATAAGCCAGTACAGGCAGGAGCTTACCTGCTATACTGGCTTGTTTAATATATTCCTGTGGGTCCCGCCCCGCAGGTCGAAGCATTGCTGCCGCATTCCGACAGGTATGCGCCTTCGCTTCCTCTGTTTTTTCTACATTAACTACCAAATTGTTTTAAGTAAGAAAAAAGTCAATATGGCGGGAGAAAAGTTTGTATGTTATAATTCGTAAGAGTATTAAAAAGATACTTTTACCTTAAGTGAGGGTATAATGGATTTTCGTGAAAGAATAGTAAAAACAGAAACTCTGGCAAAAGATATTCATCTTATCCGGATACGCTCGGAGCAAATAACTGGTAAAGCTGTGCCGGGGCAGTTTGTAAATGTTCGCTGCAGTAACGGTTTGGATGCGTATCTCAGGCGTCCTATAAGCATATGCAGTGTATGTCCGACCGATAAAACCTTTGATATAGTATATATGAAGCGCGGCAAAGGCACGAGTCTTTTATGCGGTTTTTGCGAAGGGGATATGATAGATGTAATAGGCCCTCTTGGCAGCGGGTTTACGATGCCATCAGCCGGTGAAAAGATAGCGGTAGTAGGCGGAGGAATAGGTATTTTCCCGCTTCTTTATCTTCTTGAATCCTGTAATGGCGTGAATAAGACAGCTTTTTTAGGATTTCGTTCAAAAGACGCCGTTGTTATGAAAGACGCTTTTGAATATGCTTCAAATAAGCTTGTTGTTGCAACGGACGATGGCACCTTCGGCGTAAAGGGCTTTGTTACGAAGCCGTTTTTTGATTGGCTTAATGTTAACAGGCCCGACAGGGTTTACACATGCGGTCCTTTGCCAATGATAAAAAGCGTCGCTGAACACTGTGTCAAAAAAAAGATATTTTGCGAAGTGTCAATGGAACAGCGGATGGGATGCGGAATAGGCGCCTGTCTGGTTTGCTCTTGCAAAGTAAAGGAAGGTCCGGATTTCGATTATGCCCGGGTTTGCAAAGACGGACCGGTGTTTCCTGCGGAAAAGTTGATATTTGAATAAAAAACTTTGCAGCTGAAAGTGGCATGCCCCAAAAATGAATTGGGAGGATAATTAATTGGACTTATCTGTAAATATAGCGGGGATGAAACTTAAAAACCCTGTAATAGCCGCGTCCGGAACCTTCGGTTTCGGAAAGGAGTATTCCAAATTCTTTGATTTAAACAAACTTGGCGGGATATCCGTTAAAGGCCTCACTTTGGAGCCCAGAAAAGGGAACGAACCGCCCAGGATAGCCGAAACACCCGGAGGGATATTGAACAGCGTGGGACTGCAGAACCCCGGCGTTCATGCGTTTATACGCGATGAAATTCCTTTTTTGAGAGAATTTGATACTGCTGTTATTGCCAATGTAGCCGGAAATACGGTCGACGATTACCGCGCCATTGTTGAGATACTGTCCGATGCCGATATAGACGCAATTGAGCTTAACGTGTCGTGCCCGAATGTAAAAGAGGGCTGCCTTTTGTTCGGCAGCACCGCTGCAGGAGTATTCGACGTGACCGATGCTGTAAGAAAAGTGTGCAAAAAGCCTTTGATTGTAAAACTGTCGCCAAATGTAACGGATATTACTGAAATAGCGAGAGCGGCAGAAGCTGCGGGCGCTGACTGTATCTCCCTGATCAACACAATCCTTGGGATGTCGATAGATGTTGAAAAAAGGAAGCCTGTTTTGGCAAATGTAATGGGGGGGCTTTCAGGCCCTGCGGTAAAACCGGTTGCCGTGAGGATGGTCTATCAGACAGCTAAAGCGGTTAAGGTACCAATAATAGGGATGGGCGGCATATCAAACGAAAGCGACGCGATTGAATTCATGCTCGCGGGAGCTTCCGCGGTAATGATCGGCACTGCCGGTTTTGTCAATCCTAATGTATGGGTGGATACTATACAGGGGATTGAAGAATATATAAAAGAAAACGGATTTGATAATGCTGCCGATCTGACAGGCGCGTTGATCGAATAACCGGTGAAAAGAAATAGAAGCGAATCGTATGAAAGGAAAGTTTTATGAAAACAAGGCTTATTATTGTAAGGCACGCCGAAGCGGTGGGTAACAAGATAAGGGAATTTCACGGGTGGACAGATGAAGGTATAACGGAAAAGGGAAAGCTGCAAGCGTCAAGAGTGGCTGAAAGGCTTGAAAATATTCCTGTCGATGTCATATACAGCAGCTCGATGAAAAGAACAATGGAAACTGCCAGGTATATTGCCGCATCTAAAAATCTTCCCATAATACCGGTAGACGATCTTAAGGAAATTAACGGAGGATTATGGGAGGGTCTCACATGGAATGAACTTGCCGATAAATATCCTGATGAGTATGATACCTGGGAAAATAAGCCGCATCTTCACCAAATGCCTGAAGGCGAAAGCATGGAAGGTTTTCAGCAGCGTATTGTAACCGCTGTCATGCGGATTCTTGAAAATGAAGCCGGTAAAAACATTCTGATTGTAACACATGGAACGGTTATAAGGGTATTATTATGCCGGCTTAAAGAACTGCCGCTTGAAGAGATGGTGAAAATCCCTTGGTGTGACAATACCGCCGTAACTGCCGGAACATGGGAAAATTGTAAATTTAGCATTGAAACAGAAGGTGATTGCTCACATTTGGATGATGAAACCAGCACATTTAAAAATCAGGAATGGTTCTTTGAGTATAGAAAGAAATTTTTCGATAGTGAAAACGTATGAATAGCACCTGCCGCATGAAAAGGCGGGGCATCTTTGAATTCGCTGGAAGGAAGTGCGGAATATGCCGAATATAAAAGAAAAACTGCTTGAAGGGTTGTTTGAAACTAACGCAATCAGAGTGTGTCCTGCCGATAATCCGTTCTGGTATACTTCTGGCAAAATCGGCCCTTATTATGTAAACACTCATTTTCTTTATGGCGATGAAAAAAAAGCAAATGAGTTGTTAAGCATTATCGATAACGCAAAAAACAAAAAGCGGGAATGCTCCTATATTATTTTTGAAAAGGTAATAAAAAATTACAATGAACAAGTAATCTATAAGACAGCCATAGATGCGCTGGCCGAAAGTATTAACGAACATGTCGACATAAATGAAATTGATTATATTTCCGGAGGCGAAAGGCGTGACTGGTTTTTTTCGCTTGTTACGGCACATCTGTTGAAAAAGCCGCATATTACAATATTTAAGGATATGGATGCTTATATTTTTAGCGAAGGAACATCGAAAAAGGCGGGAACAATTGAAGGTGCGCGTGTTCTCCATATTGCTGATTTAATTACCGGGGCGTCAAGTTATGAACGGGCTTGGATACCTGCGGTTAAAAAGATATCGGGAAATATCACTTATTCGTTTGTAATTGTCGACAGACTGCAGGGAGGCGCTGAAACTCTTAAAAACCTTGGTGTGGTTTCTCATTCACTCGCAAATATCGACACCGATGTTTTTAAGTTAGCATATGAAAAGAAATTTATTAGCTTGGATCAATATAATCTTGTATGTGATTATATAAAAGATCCGGATAAATTCATGCGGAATTTTTTCAGGGATAATCCAGATTTTATTATAAAGGCTTTGTCAGGTGATGAGAAGACTGCGCAAAGGGCACGATTATGTATTGAAAAGGGTTACTGTTTATTAAATAATCATAGTCAATGATATTACGGTTCCGGTAGGCTTATTCGTTGTTATCCGGAATGATGAAGATACTTTGTTTAGTATCGGCAGGCCCCATCCTCTTTCGGTCAGGTCGTCGTAACTCTCAGCCACCCTTTCCAAATTGAGCAGTTCCTTCCGGACACCTTTGCCAAAATCCGATACCTCAAGGCATACGGAATTATTTTCGGTCCAAAGGTGAACCGAAACCTTGCCGCTGTTTTTGTTGTATCCATGCTCAACCGCATTTACAACCAGTTCGTTAACGGCCACTTTCATAAAAAACCGTATACTTTTATCCCGGATTAATCGATCTAACTTTTTTTCTATCATTTGAATGAAAGACTCCATGCTATCGGTNCCGTATTCAAGATTTGCCGTAAAAAAGAATCTTTTTGTGGACATAGCTTCCCCCTGCAGCATATGTACCAGGCCGCACCTGCGGTTCTTTTTTGTCACTGCCCGGACTCGAATTTTTATATCTATAATAAAATTGAAAATCTATGATTTTCTTAAACTCATGATATAATAACCTCACCCGTTACCGAAATCATAGATTTCGAACGGGTACCCGAGAACATTGTATCATGAATTTATTCAGCCGATTCTCGGCTGTTCTCGGTTTCACCGAGTGAAAATCTATGATTTTCTTAAACTCATGATATAATAATTATCGGTAAAAGATGTGATTTCGCTAACCTGTTTTAAGAGTTTTTATTATGTTTGGAGAAACAAGATGCGAATCCCTAATGAATTTAAAAAAAGATTTCAGAAATTAATGGAACCCTGGGAGTATGATGAGTTTATTTCTGCCCTTTCAGGCGACAGGGTAACCGGAATTAGAATAAACAGGCTTAAGATAAATTTGTCTGAATGGTGCCCGATGTCGCCATTTAAGATTGAACCGGTCCCGTGGGCGGATGGAGGTTATTATTTTGACGAGAAAGAAAGGCCCGGAATTCATCCGTATTACCATGCAGGGCTTTACTATATCCAGGAACCGAGTGCGATGTTTCCGTCCGGATTGATAGAAGCCGGTCCGGATGACCGGGTTCTGGACCTGTGCGCTGCACCCGGTGGAAAAACCGTAGGATTAGCGATAGATATGTATAACAAAGGTTTTATATTATCCAATGATGTTAATCCTAAAAGAATAAAGGCTCTTGTTAAAAATATTGAGCTTCTTGGAATTGTTAACACAGTTGTTGCGAACGAATCGCCTGAGCGTCTGGCATCAGTATATGATGGCTTTTTTAATAAAATAATCCTGGATATGCCGTGCTCAGGCGAAGGAATGTTTAGAAAAGATCCGGAAGCTGGTAAAAGTTGGAGCAGATATAAAACAGAAGAAATGCAAAGTATGCAAAGGAAGATATTTGATTCGGCATACCGCATGATGGCCCCAGGAGGAACCCTCGTATATTCCACATGTACCTTTAACCCTGAGGAGAATGAACAGAACATATCATGGGTTTTGAAAAACTATCCCGACCTTTACCTGAAAGAAATAAAGAAGGTCGATGGAATAGAACCCGGCCGTCCCGACTGGTCGGATGGAAATCCTGAACTGTTGAAAACGGCAAGGCTTTGGCCGCATAAAGTTAAAGGCGAGGGCCATTTTGCCGCATTATTCGGTAGACATGGAATTTATAAAGGTAACGATTCGATGGATTATACGCATACGCAGCTTTCCAAAAGCTTTTTGGAGTTTTGTGACAGAATGCTTTATACACTACCTGAAGGAGTGTATGAATCACGCGGCGCAGAGCTGCATATCCCGCCCAGAGGGTATGTTAATCATCCTGATATAAGAACAATTAAGACCGGTTTATATTTAGGCTTTGAAACGCATGGAAAATTTGAACCTTCGCAGTCGCTGGCGATGGCGTTAAAATGGAGCCAAATAAAGCGCAAGGAATCATTTTCAATCAATGACGCAGACCTTATCAGATACCTTAGGGGAGAAACCCTTTCGCGCTTTGGAGAAAAGGGATATATAGCTCTCGGTGTTGAAGGTTATCCCATCGGCTGGGGGAAAATAGGAGAAAACGGCTTAAAAAACCTTTATCCGAAGGGCTGGAGAAGATCAAGATGATTTTAATGAGTTGCCCCGGTTATTTCACATAAGGGAAATTTTTCTCTTGACAATTAGTGTGTTCTATCATAAAATACATTTGTGTCTTTTTTCAGGACATACTGAAAAAGCCCGAAATAGCTTGTATTAAAGCTTTGGTGGGTGTAGCTCAGTTGGTTAGAGCGCCAGATTGTGGCTCTGGAGGCCGTGGGTTCGACTCCCACCATTCACCCCATTTATCAGTCAGGTGAGTAGAAGGCGGAAGCTGAGATGGTGCTCCGGTTTCCGACTTCTGAAACTGACTTATATACTGATGGGATGTAGCCAAGTCGGTAAGGCACCAGACTTTGACTCTGGCATTCGTAGGTTCGAGTCCTGCCATCCCAGCCATAGTATGACCCACTAGCTCAGTCGGTAGAGCACTTGACTTTTAATCAAGGTGTCCGGGGTTCGATTCCCCGGTGGGTCACCAGAACCCTTGTAACGTAACAGTTGCAAGGGTTTTTGCATGTTTAGGATTCTTCTGAAAAGCACTTGATTTACCCTAAATTCCCGAAAAATTATACTATACAGCCTGAATTTTTAAAGAAGACGATAGCTTGACCCTGAATTCCCGAAAATTATACTATACAGGGAGTTTTGCCAGCCAGACAGGGACATCTTCTGCAGCAAGGCCGCATGAATTAAGGATATCCCTTTGCTTTTTCCGGGTGGGCATTTAATAACAAGACATGGCGATGCAGCTTCCTACATCGCCAATTTATCAATTACCTGTTCTCTATGTACTAATTATGCAAACGGATTCTCGCTCTTATATAACATACCCTTAGGCTGATTGAATCCGATTTCACCCTGGCATACACCTACATACTTGAATACTTCAAACAATGCTTTGCCAAAGTGGCCAAATGCAACTGCGCCATGATGAGGGAAGTTCTTCTCGATTAATACATGACGATAGAAACGTCCCATCTCAGGAATAGCAAATACACCGATTGCACCGAAGGACTTCGTTCTGACATCAAGTACTTCACCTTCTGCAACATATGCACGAAGAATATTATCTGCAGTAGACTGCAGACGGAAGAAAGTAATCTTACCCGGCTTAATGTCACCTTCCAAAGTTCCGTTTGTAACTTCAATAGGAAGATTTCTTGCCATAATCTTCTGATACTTCATCTCGCAGAAAGCAAGCTTGGAAGAACAGGTATTACCACAGTGGAATCCCATGAATGTATCCTTATGAGTATAAGGGAACTTGCCTTCGATGGACTCTTTATACATATCTGCAGGAACAGTGTTATTAATATCAAGAAGTGTAACTGCATCTTCGCTGACACAGGTTCCGATAAACTCAGAGAGAGCACCATAGATATCAACTTCACAGGATACGGGAATTCCGCGACCGGCAAGCCTGGAATTTACATAGCAGGGAACGAATCCAAACTGTGTCTGGAATGCAGGCCAGCATTTTCCGGCAATAGCAACATATTTACGATATCCCTTATGTGCTTCCACCCAGTCAAGAAGTGTAATTTCATACTGCGCAAGCTTATTAAGAACTTCCGGCTTCTTATTACCATTGCCAAGTTCCTTCGCCATATCTGCTGCTACTTCGGGAATACGAGGGTCATCAGCATGCTTATTGAAAGCTTCGAACAGATCAAGTTCAGAGTTCTCCTCAATTTCGACGCCAAGATTATATAACTGCTTAACAGGAGCATTACATGCAAGGAAGTTCATCGGACGAGGACCAAAAGAGATAATCTTGAGATTGGCTAATCCATCAACTGCTCTTGCGATCGGAAGGAATTCATGGATCATATCTGCACACTCATCAGCAGTTCCTACCGGATATTCAGGAATATATGCTCCAACGTTACGAAGCTTTAAGTTGTAACTTGCATTCAACATACCGCAAAATGCATCACCACGACCATCCATTAAGTCAGCCTGGCTCTCTTCTGCGGCGGCAATGAACATTTTCGGTCCATCAAAATGCTTTGCAAGCAATGTCTCGGAAATTTCAGGACCAAAGTTTCCAAGATATACGCATAATGCGTTACAGCCTGCTTTTTTAATATCTTCGAGAGCTTCTACCATCTGGATTTCACTCTCTACGATACATACCGGACATTCATAGATATCAGCTGCATCATACTTCGCTGCATATGCTGCTACAAGTGCCTTTCTTCTGTTAACAGATAATGATTCGGGGAAACAGTCACGGCTAACCGCTACGATCCCGACTTTTGCTTTTGGAATGTTAGTAAACATTTTATACCTCCATAATAATTATTTTCCTATACACTCAGGTTTTCACCCTTATTTCATTAAGGGCTCCATCAATCTTTGCGTCCGGATGAGCAGCCTTACGGCAAAAAACAAAACGGAGCCGCTTATACGTATATTTTAAGTAAAAAGTAGCTCCTGCGTCAATAGAACTTTCCCTTATATTATCTGTACTTTTTACGATAATAAAAGGTCGGCATTGTTCGAACACTAACATTCCGCAGTGCCGATTTTTTATTCTTTGGCTATATCTGTTCTTTATATTGACTCGTCTGATATGCCCAAACCTAATAGTACAAACCGGTCCTACAGGTGGAGGAGATAGCCAGGTGGATTCTGTGTTAAAAAACATTCAAACACAGGCGAATCAAGAATGAGATACAGGCTCCAAGTGAGTGAAAAGTGGTAAAAATGGGCACCTTGATTTTAATAGACACATTGTGAATAAAATTTCGGAGGCGGAATATGAACAAATCAAGGAATCAAATCAAAACAAAACAAGTAAAGGTCTTGCGGATAATGAGAAGGATGTTATTATGTATTCAGTCTGGGAAAAATGAAGGACGGGTTTCTTCTCGAGCAAAACTGCCGTGGAAACTCGAAAACTACAGTGGAGTATTACAAAGGTTCACTCAGGCGACAATAAAACAACTATTTCGGTGTCTACGAGGAAAGACCGGGATCAAAAAAATATACCCGCATCTACTCAAACATACATATTGCACTATGTATCTGGCTGAAGGCGGCGATATTTTTAGCTTGAGACTCAGCACCGAGCACGAGAGTTTTTCTGTATTGAACAATTATGTTGATCTTGCCAGTACGATTGTACATATCAAAGATAAAAGTTTATCTTTATTAGATCGGATAAAGGTATAAATTTCTGAACTTATAATTATAATAATAGATTTCACAAAAAATTAGTAAATATTTTTAAATATGTCAGATATAAGATTTGAGTATCCAAAACTTAGTTTATAATGTTGTATTATAAAAACAGTGGATATGTTAGAATTTCTAACATCTAAATGTTGCATTTTCGAACAATACATGATATAATATCATAGCTGGCAATAAAGGAGGAAACATTATGTCTGAAAGATTGATAAAAGTAAATGAGAAGATTAAAGAATTAAGAAGTGGATTACATCTTTCACAGGAGTATGTTGCAAATTATCTTGGTTTAAGTAGAACTTCATATACTCAAATGGAAAATGGAAATCGTAAAGTTACTGCAGATGATGTAGCAAAGCTTAGCACACTTTTCGGAGTATCCGCAGATTTGCTTCTTCATGGAAAACAAATGAATCAGCCAGCGACTATATTCGCACGTAGTTTTGAGAACCTAGATGAAACAGATCAGGCAGAAATTATGAATTTAATTCGTTTTAAACAGCAAATAAAGGAACAGAGAAACAGGTAATGAGTTTTTCAACAGAAGCATCAAAATATACAGATCCAGAAAAAATGGCTGCTGATTATCTATCTCAGCATTTTTGAAGTCAAAAAATTGAATATCCAATAAACCCTTTCGCTTTGCTAAAAGATGAAGGAATATTGTTCAGTCTTTCAGATTTTCGTAAGCTTGAAGGAGTATATATTCCTGCATCATCTTCGAATGATATACCGATAATAGGCATAAATGTAAATAGGCCTATTACTAGACAGAGATATACCGCAGCACATGAACTATGCCATCATTTCCGTGATGCAGATAAACAAATATCATGCCCGATTTATGGTAAAAAAACACAAATAGAAAAGTTTGCCGAAGACTTCGCAGCAGCTGTTTTGATGCCACTGACGGAGCTTCGCCATCAAGTGAATAAGCGTAAAGATTCAAGAGGATATATAAACTTTGATGATGTGCTTGCGATTGCAGATTATTTCGGAGTGAGCTTTGAGGCTTGTCTTTACAGGATTGCATACAGGATTCATGCCATTTATGGAAACACGGAACCGAGGGAGTTAAAAAAAAGAATAGGGAAATATGCTCCTGATAATGTACGAAAGTCAAAACATATGACATATGCAAATCTATATGCAGATTTGATTGATAATTATCAGGAGCAGCTCTCATTCATACCAACAGAACACGCTAGATTAATATTTCAGGGCGAATATATTTATAACGACAGTAGAATGGAAGGGCTTGATGTTACTCCGGAAGCGGCATCAGAAATTGTGGCAGACTTAAGACTCAATATGCAGAACAGCAAGTATTGTAGTGAGAAAAACGAAGCATATCTTTCTATTGCTGGACATTATGCGATGTATCAGGACATATTTGCTGTTCCTGTGAAAGATAAGGTAAGCGTATTTGATATATTTGGTCTTAATAAAAAACTATTTTCTTATTACCCATACCCTGAGTTTGGTGGTACTATTAGACAGAATAATACCCTAGTATTGGGCTCTAAGTTTGAAACTATCGATTATCATGAGATATATTATGAACTTGCTAAGCTCGATAAGATTGTAAAGGATTTTTATGAAAATCGAAGTCAACTAAACTTAAGTGATTACATAAGACATATAGTTCGAACCCATCATAAGCTTACTGTAATTCATGCTTTTTCTGATGGAAATGGAAGAACATCCCGAGCGTTTATGAATATACAACTTGTACGAGGTGGTCTACCACCAATTTATATTAAGGTCGAAGATAAAACGATATATATAAAAGCTCTTGAGGAGGCAGATAAAGGAAATAATTATGATGAACTATACGAATTGACATTCAGACTATTGCTTCGGTCTCATATTGCATTAAGTAGTGAGTAGAGAAGTAAAAGGATAAAGTCAAACATTAAATCTTTATAATATGTTGCTGTTTCTGGTACAATGAAAACCGACACTTGAAGGGGGTAATAATAAGGATGCTAACAATGGAGCAAATATATCGTATCAGAAACATGAAGGAATTTGAAGGCAGGAGTTTAAGGAAAAACTCTCAAATTACCGGACATCATTAACTGCTTCCATCACTTTATCCGTCACATGCGATATGAAATCAGGAGAAATATCAACCCCATACATTTCCTTGACCTGAGCTTGAATATCCCTTACAGTCATTCCTTTTGCATACATGCTTACTATTTTCTTGTCAAATTCTCCACAATTACTCTGGTAATTCTCGATCACCTTTGGTTCAAATCCACTTTGTCTATCACGGGGAATATCAATTTCAAATTCACCGGCACTGCTTCTAACAGCCTTTTGTCTGTATCCATTTCGATAATTAGGATCTTCCTCATCAGTACGCTCGTGCTTATTTCTACCCATATATTCCTGCATTTCGGTTTCAAGAATTTTTTCTAAAGCATCCTTAAGAATTCGTTTCACCCAATAAATCTTCCTGGGTCCTACATTTCTTTACTTCTTCTTCGTAATTAATTAATAATATTTCCTGTGCTTTTCCTGGCATTTGCGGTGCTCATATTTCCCATCCTCCCTAAAAAAATTGTTATCTGGATTATGACCATTTCCCTAAC